>JAEEGK010007987.1_pt1 | contig 25105 bp, 17 predicted proteins | sample 8958771 | NCBI WGS metagenome assembly JAEEGK01 (sample SAMN16246547, study PRJNA631951) | gut metagenome | biome: gut microbiome; feature: rumen; material: SC-attached | host: Bos | place: Iran: Karaj | collected 2018-10
AAAAGTAAAACGAATAGAAATAAAAAAAATAATATTAGTAGTATTATTATTACATGTAGAAATAAATGTATTAAATCAGTTAATAAAGATATTGTGAAAGGGATTTCAAAAATTGAAAATTTATTTGAAAAAAAACATTTAAATAGTAAAATTAGTACTTATCAAAGAAAATATAAAGATAATGATTACAGTGATGATAACAGCTGTAATATAGATAATATTTTAGATTATGATGATGAATTAAAACCTAAGATAAGAACATATGTTCAAAAAGGTAAAAATAATTTATATTTTTCTTGTTCAAAAACAGGAAAAGAATCAACAAATATAAATGATAACAATACTAAGGATGATATTAATCAATATATGTATGATAATCATACTAACTATTTTATAAACGAAGAAAATAATTTAGATTTAGTAAATCATAATATAATAAGTCATCAAAAATTAAAGGAGGGAAAATTAATAATCCATGATAATGAAATAAGTCATAATAAAGAATTAAATAAAGAAGAATTAATAAATAATAACAATTCAATAAAAGAAAATTTATTAAACGAATTTAAAAAAGATATAATAAATAATATATTTGAAAAAGACAATAATAATAACAAATTAGATAATATAATAATTTCAAACCTCAATGAACAAAATATTAAAGAAGATAAAAATAATAATAATAATGATAAAAAAGAACAAATTAAAGGATATCGAAAATATAAAATTGAAAATAAAATTTATTTTGAATTTATGGAAATTTTATCAATTTTAAAAGAATATGCTCATATTGATTATGAAAATATTTTACTTAAAGATGAACAAAAACAAGAATTTAAAACTAATTTAAATGAATTTTTTAAAAATAAAGTAAGGTAAGAATTAATTATTTAATTTTTTTCAAGAGTATTAAATTCTTCTCAAATTTTATTTGAAGAAAATAATTTAATTACATTTTTAAATTTATTATCAAGATTTGTTAAAATTGAAATTAATTCTGTTGTTAAAAAAATTAATGAACTTTGCCAAATTAAAGAAGAAGGTTTAATTATTATTGAAGATTATTATCATCCAACTGCATTTTGTATTGAAAGTTTTATTAAACCTGAAAATTATAAAAAAAAAGTTTTTACTAAAGTTTAATTCCTTTATAAATAAATAAATAAAAATAATAATTATTTTTTTTTTAATTTTTCTTTTTAAATGATTTGAAATTTTATTGTAAAAGAAAAGGATTATTTTAAAAAAAATTGTTTTTTAGTTTATAATTATTTTTTTTGAAAAATATATTTAACCCATTATAACAAAAATTAAGTTGATTAATAAAACATAAATCTCTTTTTTAAGAACAAAACAAAAGAAAAAAAAATTATTCAAGTGATTAATGAATTTAAACCTTATATATTAACAATAAATAAAAAATAAATATTGTAATTTAATAATTCTTTCACAAAATCTGAAGTATAATATTTTAAAAATTATCTAAAAATTTTTTAATTTAATTATGAAATATAATATAATATATAAAATATTATATTATATTTAATTAATATATGTAACTTTTTAAATGAATCAATATGAATAAAAATAAAAATTCAATTATATAAAAAACTAAGATATTACTAATAATAAAATAAAAATTAAATAAATGAATGTCAATATTATCATTAAGTTTTAATAATAGTTTATTTATTATAAATAAATGACCAATTTTGAAATTTTATTGCTTTATACTCAATAAAAAATATAGAGAATTTTTTTTCTATTGTATATTTTTTTGTTAATCTTATTATACTTATAAATCTTATAAATAATAACAAGCCAAAAAACTAATAAGATTAACAATTATACTAATCCATAAAAAAATTTTAGAAATATTCAAAGGAAAAACAAATTCATCATAATCAATTTTAATGATTTCATCAAAACAATTGTAACTTTTATATCTGCTATAATTATAAAAATTAATATAATGTATAACCAAAGAACAAATTAAAATTATGGTTATATTTAAATTATTTGAAAAATATTTCTTTTTTTCAAAAGGACTCCAAATTCCCTGAGGAACAGTAGAAAAAATAAAATATATTAAATAAATTTCAATATATAAACATATGACTAAAAAAAATTTCATTAAATAATCACTGATCGTATTGTTTTTAAAATCTCCTTTTTTAAAAAATTTAAAACATTTGGAATCAATACCAAAATAACTTACAGTATATAATTTTAAATCATTAATATCTTCTTTTAAATAAGAATAATTATCAATTTTATTTTCTTTAAAAAATTTTTCTGTATCAATAGGTCCATTATCTATTAAATTATATCTATTATCATATTTCTTATTCGCAATAATTTTTTCACATTTTGGTTTCCCTTTTTTCCTATTATAAAACATTTCATTCATTGAAAAAATTCCTTCATCTTTATCAATACAAATTCCATTTTTGTCTTGTCCAATAATTACATCAACAATAATTCTTCCATTATCATTACCCCAATATAAAGTATAGTTATCATCTAAATTTATAATTCTATTAGAACTATTATTTTGAGAAATTTTATCGTTTTTTATTATTTTTATATAAGAAATAGGAGAACCATATATTGTATTTTTACAAAGTGTATTATTTTTTGTATCAACATAACCAATAACTTGAGTACAATTTTCCCAATATTTTTTTTCAATATAATCAAAATAATTGAAAAATGGTGATGTAGATTTTTCTAATATTTTCCCTCTCCAATTTATGATACTTTTTTTAGGTATTCCTGGTACAATTATACAATTTGATTTTCCTTGTTCTATTGTACATTTATCAAGATAAATTTCCCCTTTAAATTTGCTATTTGTTGAATTTGTACAATCACAATATGTTAATGTACCATAAAAATCTGAATCAATTAAGCTATATACTGATGTATCATCTGTTTTAGTGTTTATATATGATATTGGATATGATGACCAATTATTTATATATTTATCAAGTTTATGTAAATCATGACGTATATATATTATTGTTAGAATATTAAATATTATACTTATTATTCTTGATAATATTATTATTATTACACATTCAAATGCATGTTCATGCATTTTTCTATTTAATAATTCATTATAATATGATAATTATAATTAAAAAAAAACATTAATTTTTAGTTGAATATAAAATATAAACAATTGATTAAATAAATGAGAGAAATAAAAGAATTAAAAAATAAAATTTAAAACATTTATTTATATAGATTATATTATTATCATTATAAATTTCAGTTATCTAATCTTTTTATTTTTACCAAAAACATTTTTTCAAAATAAATATGAAAAATATAAAAGTTAAGTTTCTTTATTAATATTTTTCTATTAAAGTAATTAAGGTCAATTTCTTTTATTTTATCTTTTTCTTTTTCTCATTTATTGGATATTTCATTATTAAATGTTAAATTAATTATTATTATTCTTTTCAACTTTTAATATTAAATTTTATCTTCAATAATTATTTTATCTTTTCATTTTCTTCTTTTTCCAATTGTTTATTAAATATTGAATAAATATAATTATTTATTTTTCATTTATATTTTTTGATTGATTATTTTCATATTTCTTTTAAATAAAAAATCTTTATTATGATCAATAAAAATTTGTTTACTAAACCAAGGATATATATTATTAAATTTTTTTATAAAATAAAAAAATATGTAAAAATTTATTTAAAACTAAACTTAAAATAATTCTTTTAATTAAGACAAAAATTTTCAAAATTCAATTTTTTAAATTATTTAAAATAAACATTCAATTATTTATTTTGATAAATTTTGAAATTAAATGACTGAGAATAATTCAATCATTTTTTCAAAAAAACCTAATTTATTTAGAACAAATAATTTGAACAAGAATAAAAAATTTTCAAAATCATCATCTTTACCCAATTTAATGACTCCAAATTCTCTTTTTAACAATAATTCAAAAAACAAACAGATTGTTCCTTTAAATATATATAAAAACAATGAGTATGAAAACAAAAATAAATATTTAAATCCAAATAATGAAAATATAATTTATCCTAAAATTTCAAGTCCACAAAATTTTGAATATTATTCTGATTTTAATCAATTTAATAATCCAAATAATTCCCAAAGTAATAATTTAAATAGAAATAAAAGGAATAAATCATATAAAAGGAAAAAAAATAAAGAATATTATAATAATAATGAAAGTTTTTCTTTAAGTTCAGATTCTGAATCTTTTAAAGTTATAAAATTAAATAAAAAATTAAAAGAAAAAATAAAATATACTCCATTAAAAAAAGAGATGTCAAATTTTTTAAAAAAAATACAAAAGAAATTAGAAAATAAATTTGAAATTGATAAAATGAGAATTGAAGAGAGTATTAAAAAGATAGAAAAAAATTATAATATTTCTCAAATATCTTTAAAAGAAAAAATAAAAAAATTAGAACTCAGTCAAAAAAAAATAAATGAAAATTTTCATAAATCAATAGAAAAAATATTTTTAGATAAAATAAATTTGAATAAAAAAATTGATGATAGAATGAATGATATTAATGATAAAAATGAAAAAAAAATAAGAAATAAAATTGATAAAATATTGATTAATAAAAGTAAAATAAGAAAAATTGAGAATAAAGATGATTTATCAAAAATAAAAAAAAATTATAATATAGATAAAAAATTAAGACTTCAAGAAATTATTAAAGAAGAGATTTCTAAGAAAATTAAAGAAAATAACTTTTTAACTATTAAAAAAAAATTTCAAAAAGAAAACAATTCAAATGAAGAACAAAAATCTTTAAATCCTAAAAGTTTTATTTCAGATAGATTTAATGAATTAACTAATAATTTAAAAGGAAAAGCTATAGCTTATTCACAAAATCAAGAAGAAAAAATAATAAAAACAAGAGAAGAGAATGAATTAAATGAAAATAAAGATTAAAAATAAAAACAAAATGATTTTTTTCTTAAAGAAAAATTAAAAAAATAAATTCTTTGTTAAACTAAATTATTCAATTCTTATTTTAAATAATCAAATAAGAATTCTTATAGAATGACTATTTTTCTAATATATAAAATTTTCTATTTTATATAAATATAACCTATATTTTATTTAAAAATATGGTTTAATTAATAAATTATTTTTTTCAAATAAAATTATTATCATATGGTCTATAATTTAACTAATTTTAATTTATAATTATTTTTCCTATTTTTTTATTTATTTATAATTATCAAATTATTATGGGGTGAATTATAAAAATAATAATTAAAAAGAATTCACTATTTTACAATTGTTTCTTTATCATTTAATCACTATTTTTCCCTTTTTTCATTATCATTTTTTTATTTATTTATAATTATCAAATTATTATGGGGTGAATTATAAAAATAATAATTAAAAAAATCACTATTTTACAATTTTATCATTTAATAACTATTTTTGAATCTTTTCTTAATCATTTTTTTATTTATTTATAATCATCAAATTATTATGGGGTGAATTATAAAAATAATAATTAAAAAAATCACTATTTTTAAATTTTATCATTTAATAACTATTTTAGAATCTTTTCTTAATCATTTTTTTTATTTATTTATAATCATCAAATTATTATGGGGTGAATTATAAAAATAATAATTAAATTATAAATTACCTTTTTTTTAAATTTTAGGGACTAATTTTTAATTATAAAATTATTATGGGTTAAAAATTTTTTTTTTGAATTTTAGGGATTAAAAGACTTTTTAATTTTTTTTTATTTTGTTATGGGGTTAATTAAATTATTATTTTAATCATTTAATAAATAAATTAATTAAATTATCAATTTGTTGAATAATATCTTCTCCTTTAATTTCAAAATTATTATCAATTACTAAATTAATGTTAAATTCATTGTTATATGATATAACATTAATTAATGGAATTTGGGAATTTTGGAAAAGAAAAATATTTTTTACTTCAGATTGTTCGATTATAATTTTTCTTTTTGAGCCAGGAATATTTTGAATAATTATTTCTTCTTTTTCTATTATCAATTTCTTAATCAAATTAAAAATTCTAAAAGAAAAAAATTCTCTAATTAATATTATCCAATTTAAATATGAATTATTTACTTTATTAAAATCCTCTTTAATTGGATTTTTTATAATTTCATTTAAATTCATTTTATTAATTAAATTAAATTTTTGAAAATTAAAACCCGTTGAATTTAATAATATAACATCATTAATTTTTAAAGGAAAATGTTTTCTCCAAAATAGAATTATACATTTAATAAATATATTTTTTTCTTTATTTTTTTCAAAAATAATATTATAATATGCATTAAAAAGAATAGCAATTAAAGATTGATTAAATGATAAATTATTTTCTTTTCTCACTTTATTAAATTTATTTAAAGAATGTTTTTTACCATAAAAAACTAAATGGTTATTTTTTTTATTTTTGTTTGTTTTAGTAATTTTTTTTCCTGTGATATTTAAAAAAAGTAAAAATAAAGTATATGGTCCATAAAAAGGAAACAAAACCCAATTTAATATTTTTTCTTTTTTACTATCCTTAAAAATTTCTTTTTCATTTTGTATCAATTCAAAAGAATAATTATCATCAAGTGAATACATTAAAGAAATAAGACTAAATGAATCTGAGAGAATATGATCAAACTTAAATAAAATTACTCCTTCATTTAAGTTTATAAATTTTATTAGTTTTATTTGAAAAGGTAATTTATTAAAAATATCTATATATATTGACATTTGTTCATTTAAATAATTAGTTAAATTTTCTTTATTCATTTCTTTTTTTTCTATAGTTTTTAATGCCTCAGATAATTTTACTTCTTCCCAATAATAATTAAAAAATCTATATTTTAGTTTAACTCTCATTTTTTTTATTCTTAAAATAATTGTTTCCATTAATTTTTCAAATTTTTCAAAAGAAAAATCTGAAAGTTCTAAAATTCCTATTAAATTATTTCTATTATTCTCATTTTTAGATAAAAAACAAATATCAAAAGGAGATAAAGGAATAAGTTTATAAAATTTATAAATCATTATTCTATAAAACATAAAAAAAACAAAAAAAAATGATATTCCAAAAAAAATACCATACCATTTTATTAATATATAAAAAAGGAAAATTTTAAAAACAGTTGAAATTGTATCTTCAATAATATTTTCGAATTCAAGTAAAAAATTAATCATATGATTTCCTTTTTTTAAATATTAATAATTTAATAAATATAATTATTTAAAAATATGATTTATTCTTTACATTTTTCTTTAAGTAAAATTAATTTTGATTTATAATCTTTTAATTTTGAATATATCTTTTTTATTTCAACGATTGAAGTTCCATCTTCATAAATTCCATTTATATAATTCCAAAAATCACATAAACATAAAATTAAATTAGAACAAGTTTGAGAAAATTTTGTCATTTCATCAAATGAGAAAATTTTTGGATTTTCATTTTTTAATTGATTTATTTTATCAATTTGATTTCGAGAAAGATTTACTTTTTGAGGAATTATATCTAAAAATAAATTTTCTTTTTAATATTTAAATAAATATTCTTACTTATTGATTTTATTTTATATTTTGGAAATATTGTTTGATATAAATTTATTATTAATGTTTTAGTTGGAATTTCTAAATAATTTTCATCTAAAATTATATATAATATTGTAAATAAATTAATAATTATAAAAGGTTGAGATTTTGAATATAAATTTATTTCATCATTTTGAGAAATTAAATTTAATTTTTCTATTGATTTTTCATTAAATTTTAAAGGTTCTTCAAATTGATTTATATTATATTTTGAAATATAAATATTCAATTTATTATAATTATTCTCTAAATTTAATATTGTATTTTTTATTAATTCCTTAAGTGGAAATTTTGATAAAATTTGATTTGAATATGTTGTTAAATAAAATGATTTTTTTGGTAATAAAAATCCAGATTTTAATAAACAAATAAAACATTGAATATATTTATTTTTTTTTTCTTCTTTTTTTATTTGTTTAATTTCTTCATTTTGTAATAATTTATTTTTGTCTTTACCAATAATTTCATTATTTATTTTATTTTCTATTTTTTCATTCATTATATTCTGATTTTTCATTTGATTTAATTGAATTTCATTTGAAACTTTTCTATTAATATTTTCTAAAGAATCAACATTAAAAATATTATTTTTTTCAGAATTTGAAATTAAATTAATATAATCATCATATTTTTTATTTTTTTCATTATCAATTTTTTTATCATTATTTTTTTCTTTTTTATAATCTTTTTCAATTCTATATTCATTGATTTTATAATTTTCTTTAATTCTTTTAACTTTTAAAGATAATTTACTATATCCTTGGTTATTATTTTCCCTATTTTTTTCTTTAATATAATCTTTTTTTGAATATATAGAAGAAATATTTTTTGGTTTATTAGAATTATTTATCTCACTTGTGATTTTAAAATGAGAATTTTTGGTTGGATTAATTTTATAATCAATTCTTTCAGTAAGATAATTTTTTTGATGACCAATATTTTGATTCTGAATATCATTTATTTTATTATTATTAATTGAATTAACAACTTTTTTCACTTTTTTATCATCTAAAGATTTTTCTAAATATGAATTACTTCTTTTCCTTTTAACAGTATTATTTATATTTTCTATTAAATGTAATGATTGATTAATTCCATTAACTGTACTTTTTATTTTATCAATAGTTCCAATTATTCCATTTTTATTTATATTATCTTCACTTCTATTTGTTTTATATATTTTTTTTTTATGAGCTAATTCAACATAACTTTTATTTTTTTTATTATTTTGAATCATATCAAATTCATTTTTTATTATTCTTTTCTTTTTTTTTATTTCTAATTTTGGAGTAATTGTTCTTTCTTTATTATTTATTGTTTTATTTGTATATAATAAATTATTGTTAATTTTTTTAACTTTATTTGGACTTTTTTCCATTGTTGTAAATATTTTTTTATAAGTATTTTCAGTATTTATTTTTAAATTTTCTTTTTTATTTTTCATATCATTATGAATTTTATTATTACTATTATTATTATTTGTATTATTTCCACTAAATATATTAACTTGAAAGAAACTTTGTTCTTTATTTTTATCATGAGTTTTTTTGATTTTTCTTTTTTTATTTATTTGTATTTCTGGCGTTTTACTCCTAATATTTTCATCAGTCAAATTTGAATGATAATGTTCATGAAAATTTGATATTTTATCAGGAGTATTTGATCTATTATCTAATTCTTGTAATAATTTAAATCTACATTTAAAACATTTTTGATGACTTATTTCTTCTATTTGATGAAATCTATTTTCTAAAACTTTTTGTAATGTTGATAATTTATTTAAAGTTTTTAAATCTTCATAATATTTACTTCCTATTTTTTCTAAATTATATTCTTTTTCAAAGAAAAATTGTAATTTATTTCTAATTATATCTTCATTATTCTTTAAATTTGATTCATTGTTGATTTCTCTTCCATTCATTAATTTTCTATAATTATTAAAACATTTAAATTTTTTATAAAAATAAAAAAAAAGTATAAACTCAAAAATTTTAATTTAAAAATATATGATAATGTTTTATTAAAAATTAAATGACAAAAAATGAAGAATTGGCAAATAATAATGATATGTTAAAATATTTAAATGAAAATAACCCTCGAAAAGGTAAATCAGATTTAAAAAATTTATTGAAATCTCAATTAAAAAAATACGGTAAAGATGAAATTTTAGTATTAATTTCAGTATGTAATCAATGTGAAAAATATGAGGATGTAATAACATGTTTTGAAGAATTATATTTACAATATAATGAGGTATATTTACAAATTGACCAATTAGAACTTTTGGAAATAGGATTTAAATCTTTAATAAGAAATAAACAAAAACAAATAAATAAATTAAAAAGTATATTTGATTATTCTCTAAAAAATAATGAAGATTCAGAAGAAACAAAAGGTTTAATCACAGGAATAAATTACAAATCTTTTAAAATTGAACAAGAAATGAAAGATTTTTGCTTAAGAATAATTAAATTAATTGATTCTTATATTATTAAAAATATATCTGATCCAATGAATGGAATAAATAGAGAAATTGAAAGTTTTTTATATAAAATTAAAGCTGACAGTGATAAATATTTAATCTTAATTGAAAAAAATGATGAAGTTAAAAAAAATTATTTAAAAGAAGCTAAAACTCAATATAAAAACTCAATGTATGTTTGTAATAAATATTTATATGTCGCCAATAAAATTCATTTAAGTTGTGTTCTTAGTTATTTAAAATTTTTAATTTTTTTTGATAATGGTGTTAAAGAAGCTAAAACTCTTATAAATGATTATTTCAAAAAAGAAGAAATTCAAAATATTTTAAAAAATCCTGATAAACCTGAAAATAAAGTTATTCAAGATATCATTGAATTAAAAAAATATATTGAAAAAAATGATAATGGAAATTTAGAAAGCAATGAAAATGAAAATGAAAATGAAGATGAATCTTAAGATAATTATATATATTTAAATTATTACAATTATAGTATTATTTTCTTATTTTTTAAATTAAAAAAAATTGATATTTTAAAGTTTAAATGTTAAATAAAAAAGAATTCTTTATTATGATAAAAATAAATTTTACAAATTTTTTTGTTTTTCATCTCCAACACTTTTAATTTTTTCCAATAAAGAATAATGAGGTAAATTTTTTTCTTCTCTTTGGAAATATTTTTTATGATATAAATCAACAATATCATTTAAATAACTAAACCATTTAGGAAAAGCATTCCATTGTAAAAACCAACAAAAAACATAAATAACTAAGCAAAAAATACAATAATAAACAATTTTTTCTTCATTATTTTTATCAGGGAAAAAACTATTATCTCCAAAAAATAAAATAGCACCATTTAAAAAGATACCAATATAAATAAAGCACCAAGTCATTTTATTATAAATTCCCAAACCTGAAGATTTATTAATAAAATTAATTCTTTCTAAGAAAAATATTTTATAACTATCAAAGAATTTTTCTAAATATATTAGTAAAAAAACACAAATTGAAGTAAATGGAGCAGCAACATTAAATAATAAAATAAAACCAAAATGAACTAAAATTTCACTATATTCATAAATCATATCATCATAAGTATCACATAAAATTTGTTGTTCTATACTATGAGTAGTAACATCTTTTATTTTTCTTTCTGAAAATTTTTTTTTTAAAGAAACCATTTTTGCACTTTGATAAAATATAGGCATTAAAACTTCAATAAAATCAAAAGCAAAATACCATATAAATAAAACATATAATTGAATTTCCATTTCTTCAAAACAAGAATCACTTCCATTAAAACCATAACAAACTTCAATAGGTTTTCCAAATATTTGAGTTCTTTTTAAAAAAGCAATATAAAATATTGACATATAACAATTTAATACTTCAAATAATACTAATTTTATTGCTAAAGAATTTCTCTTGCTAATGTTTTTTTTGTGATTTTGCCATAAATTTAAATAATATGCTGCATACCAATAAGCATAATACATTGTTTTTATTTGAAATGTATTTAATGTTGCAATTAATGTACTTATTAATGATCCTTTATTTGGATATTTTTCTAATAATATTGATTTTAGAGAAAATATAAAGTAAACTAATAATAACGTTAAAAGAAGCATTATTATTAATATTAAATATATAGTTGATGTTTTAATATATTTTTTTAATTTGTTTACTAAAGGAAAATTATGATCAAATATTAAATTTATTTTACCATCAGGAATAAATAATTCATCATCAGGTTCATTCTTTTTTCTAATAGATTTTGTTCCCCAAAAATAATTAAACATTATTTCTTTCTGTTCCCATTGTTTCACAAAGATTGCTCCCCAAATTATCATTAAAGCTGAAAATAATAATAATGTTTTTTCATTACTTATTCTAACATTATCTTTAAAAGTATATCCAAAAAAATATACAAAAATACTTATTATTAATGGTGTTAAGGTCCATCTCATTAAATCTGTTATCCAAAGAAAATAATAAGACATATCTTCTCCATAAAAATTCCTTATTGTTTGAATAAAATTCATGGTTGATTTATTTGAAAAAACATTCCATGACGCAAATACAAAATTTTTAATAGTTAATTTATCTCCATAATCAACGAAATTTCTTTTGAACATAACAAATTTAATTAATTCTTTTTGTATCATATAATTTATATTTACACTTTTATCAAATGAATCATATATAATTCTAATTTTATCTATATTTCTAAATTTTGAACATTTATTACAATTTTTATCATTTTCAAAAGCAATATTACATTCATGATAACTATCATCTTTTTCATATCTTTGGAATTTTTCTTCCTTTTCTTCTGTATAAAAAGTATATGGAGGCCAATGAAGAACATTATTAATATCTAATTCACTAAATTTTAAAGGTATCCATTCATTTAAATTTGGATTAAAATTTTGATCCAATTGATTATCATTTATTTCATCAAGGGAATATTTTTTTCTTTTATAAGTATATAAATCTGAGAAATATTGGTATTTTAAACCATAAAATTTCATTTGAAGTTCATATTCATTTTTTTCTGCAAGCTTGGATAATTTTTCATCATCACCAAAAATTTGCATTATGAAAGTTTCTGGTAAATCTGTAAATGATATTGCAATATTTAATTGAGTATAATATTGAACTATTTTTGTGAATATTAATATAAAATCCTCATAATCAAAATAATAATAATTTAAATCTTTTGATTTTATTTTTTTATATAATATATTCATTTTCTCATAATATTCATTATTAAAGTTTTTTAAATCTTCTGATTTTCTTTCTGCAAATTTTTCTAAAATTAAATCAAGTAATTCTTCTGAAGTAGTTTGAAAATCTTCAAATAAAGTTTTAATATGATTAATAATTAAATCTGTAATTTCAATTCTTTTATTAATTTCCTTCATTTTAACATTATTATCAAAATTATCAATATCAAAATTTTCTTGAAAATCAACATCCATTTTTAAATCACAAGTATAAAAACCAGTTAATAAACTTAACCCTTTGATTTTCTTTAATTCTCCAATCTTTTCACTATATTTTACATAAAAAGAATTAGGGCAATTAAAAAGAATTATTAAATGAGCTAAATTTTCTTCTGGTTTTTCAAAATCTAATAAACTTGGTATTCCTTCTGGAATTAATTTTATTATATTATTTGCTATTAATTCAGAACTATTTTTTTAATAATATTATTTTACTCGCTTATTCCTTTTTGGTCTGATAATATTTGAGCAAATAAATTATTTACAAGTCCACCTTTATTATTTGGATTATTTTCAATATCATTTTGAGGCTCATTTGGATTTAACAATTTATTTAATTCTAACATTTAAATTTTTTTATAATTATATATTTTATTTGTTTTATTAATAAAGAATAAATTTTAAATATTTTATTTATAAAATAATGAAATTATATTTTCTTTTTCCTTTATTTTTTCTAATAATGATTAATTGTAAAATTAAATTAAAAGATCTTTTCAAAGAAGGAAATTTAAAAGGAGAAAAAGTAATGATAGAAATGGGTTTAGACAAAAAAGATATATGGACAAAAAAAGACTGTCAACAATTTTTTCTGAAATTATTGGATAAAGGAGATAATAATGAAAGACAACAAACATTTAATGAACAAATAGTAAAAACTTATATGAGGAAATTACCAAATAAATTAAAAAAAGAAGAATTATATAAACATATAAATTATGAAGATTTTATTGTAGCAATTCAACAAACTGTAAGAGAACAATTTGGTCCAGAACATGTAAAAGAAGTTACAAAAGCTTTATTAGAAATGGAAAATGAAGATGAAGAAGAAAATAATAATAAAAAAAATAATACTAAAGAAGATGTTATAGATATGGATGAAATTGATAAAGATTTATAAATAATTAAAATAAAAAATTTTAATATTCAAATATAATTATTTATTTAAATAAAAATCTATTTTACAATCAAGGAATAAAGGAAATAAAATTTTGTATGATGGTTATGATTCAATTATTTCAAAATTGCATGATAATAGTGTGTTATCAACATCAAGGTAAGTAAAAATTTAACAATTTATTTGGAGAAGATGAAAAATAAACATTTGTTATGAGATTTAAATAAAAATTAAAACTTTTTTATATTATTTAGTGAATTTTTATAAAAGAAAAATATTTAAAATTAATTTAGGGAAAATAATTCAATCTAAATTAAATTATTTACTAATTTAATAATAATTAAATTTCTGAAATATTTTAATTATAATTGAAACTTAGGACAATTCATTATTATATTTTTTTAAAACATTTTAAAAAAAACTTTTAAAATGTTATTGAATATAAAATCTGTTTTAAATGAAAAAAATTTTAATTCCCCTTAAACCACTGGTAAAAGTATTAAATTTAGCATTTAAAACAATTATATTTATTAAATAATTAAATCATAAAAAAATTGAATTATTTAATTATAATATTTATTTTGAGTACTTTTAGTATTTTGATATTTTGAAAAATTTATATTTTTATTAATATCTTCATTTTTATATGGAAAATTAATATCCCACAAAAAATCAATTTCTTCCTTTCTTCCTCTTCTTAAAGCTTCTTCTTTAACAATTTTTCTTACTAAAACTTCTAAATTTTGTATTTGACTTCTATTATTCATAATTTGTTTTAAATCTTTTTCAGTTTCATTTAATTTAGAAGTTAAAAACTCATTTTCACTTAAAGCAGCTTTTAATTTTTTATTTAAATCATCTAATTCAATTTTATTTTGTTGAACTAAATTATTTTTTTCTTCTAATTGAATTAAAATATATTCATAAGGATCTTTCATTTGATTTGCAATATTTTTATTGATAAAACTTTCTTCATTTAATTTTTTGTTTTGATTTATTAATTCTAAATTTTCTTTTTGAAGATTATGAATTTCAATATTCAATTCTTGAATTCTTGTTACTAAAAGTAAACATTGACTTATTCTTTTTTTATTATTTTCAGGTAAATTTTTTAACTTATTCATAAATTCAATTGTTTTTTCATCATTTAAAGAAACAATTGTATTATTTAATAAAAGTTTATCTAATTCAGTTTCAAATTGTTCATAATCTTTATTTTTATTTTCTAAAAGTATTATTTTATTATTTAATAACATTTCATTATTTTTTTCTTGAGAAATCATTTTTTGAAATTCATCTAATAAAACTTTATTTTTTTCTTTTAAAATATTTATTTCATTTTGTAACATTTTTATTACATCTATATTATCATTATAAACATTATTTAATCTATTTAAATCTTCATCTTTGATTTTCATTTGAATTTTATTATATTCTATTTCATCTTTTAATGAATTTATATAAGTTTTTGTTTCAAGGGAAATATTATCATTTGATAAATATAATTCATTTAATTTTTTTTCTGTTTTAGATAATTTTTCTTTTAATTCATTATTTTGTTGTGATAAAAATTTAATTTTAGTTTCTGTTAATTTACTTAAATTATCATTCATTTTTTCTAAATCTTCTTTATATTTTTTTTCTAAATTATCTTTCATTTTTTCTAATCTTTCTTTATATTCTTTTTCTTTTAAATCATCATAAGTTTCAATTTTTCTTAGAAGATTATCATTTAATTTTTTATATTCATTATTTTGATTTTTTAACTTTTCATTTTCAATTTCTAAATCTTTATTTTTTTCTTTTGAAATAAATGCATCATTTAATACAAAAGCTCTATCATTTTTTAAAGTATTATTTTTACCATTAATTTCTTCATTTTGATCTTTATATTTTTTTACATCTATATTTAAGTTTTCAATTACTTTATTTAAATTATTTAAAGTTTCTTTTAATTTTTCATTTTCTGAATTTAATTGTCTATTTGTTTCTTTTAAATGTTCATAATCAATTTTTTCTTTTTTTTTTTCTTCAATTTGCTTTTTAAAATTTTCTATATCTTCTTCTTTTAACTTTAAATTTGTTTTGAATTGTGTTTCTTTTTCTAATAAAGTTTTGATTTCATTTTCTTTTATATTATTTATTTTAATTATTTCGTTTTGGATATTTGTATTCTCACTTTGCAAATCAAAATTTTTTTTTGTTAATATTGAAATTTTATAATTTAAAGAATCAATCTCTTTTTGTAATTTTTTACATAAAATTGAATTAGATTGAGGAGGTAAATAATTTTTTTTTTTTGAAGAAGGTTTATTTTCTTTTAATTTTTTTAAATATTTAGAATCATTTGCTTTTTTAGAATCATCTGAAAAAACAATGTTTCTATTTTTTTTATTTTTAAGTTTCATTGAAAAATCTGATTCTGAATTAGATGGACTTACATCAATTAAAGCATTTTGTAATTCTTTTATTTCTTTTGATGGATCTTCTGGGACAACAATATTATTTATTGAATTCATAAATTAATTTATTTATTAATTTATAAATTTTTGTTTATAAAAATATTTAAAAAAAAAATCATAAATTAGTTAATAATATTTTCCAAAATCAAATAAATTGAATTTATTGTTATTATGATTTATTAAATTTATTTTAGTTGGATAAATGTTAGTTGATCTTTTTAAATATCTCTCTAATCCATAATCATAAAATGTTCCATAATTATTATATTTTGTTGTATTTTTGTTTAAATTATCAAATTCTTTTTTTATTGAAAAATCTATATTTTCCTTTGACCAACTAGAATACATCCCTTTTAATTTTTTATCATCAATATATTTATTTAAGTTATTACTATTTAACATTAAATTTATTCTATTAGTGTAAAGTGATGGTCTAAATTTAATCAAATTTTGATTTATTGTTTTATTTTTTCCTAAATTGAAATTTTCATTTGTGTTTTGTTCAATTGTTTTTGTTTTATTAAATATTTTCTTTGTTTTATTTAAAATATTATCTGAAAACAGGTTTTTATAATAAGTTATACCTTTATTTATATTATTAATATTAGATAATTTATCAATATTATATTGATTTAATAGTCCCAAGTTATAATATTTTTTAATTAAATTATCATTATTTTCAAAACTTTTTCCATTCACAATTTTATATTTAAATATATTTTTATTTTCATAAAACTTTTTATCTAAATCATTTATCCCAATATCTCTATAATTTGAATCATATTTATTTCCTGAAAAAGGTTTTTTGTTTTGAGAAATTTTTTCCAGGTCTTTTTTCACATTTGCAAGTTTTTCAATAAATTCATTCTTTAAACCTTTAATTTTTTCATCTTGTTCTTCCTTATTCATTTCAAAACTACTTATTACTCTATGTTCTCTATAGCTATAAGGATCTAAACTTATAACACTTGATTTTATATTTTTTTTTTTTGGTGAATAGAAATCATGATCATAATAATTTAGACTAAGTTTTAAATTTAAAGTATCTTCAATATTATTATTTATCTTAATATTATTATTAATATCATTATTATTTTTAATTATATTTTCATTGATAATTATGTTATGATTATTATCTAAAATATGATAATCATTATTTAGTAAAGTATTACCATTTAAAAAATTGAATTGATTATTAAAACTTTTTTCACTTTTTTCAGTCGAAGGTGCAGTTGCTGAATTTAAATTATTTTTATTTGATAAACTTGGATTTAAAGTTTTTTTTTGTATTTTTTCTTCATAAATTTCATTAATTTTTCCATAAATAAATTCTGATTCAATATTACTTTCAATATGATAAATACATTCAAAAATATTTTCTGATTGAGTGAGATTAATATTTAAAATTTTTTCAATACTAAACTTTAATATTTCAGCAGAAACAATAAAATTAGTATTAGTATTCCCAAGTTGAAAAAAATCATTATCTTCAAGTAAATAATCTAAAATTCCTCTTGATAAAATATAAATTTTTTCTAAAACTTTTCTTTTTGTTAAACTATTATTATTTTCAATTCTATTAAAAGTTTCTTCAAAAATAATTCCATGAGCAAAGAAAAAAACTAAAAAATGATAAATAGAAAAGTAATTAACTTTAAATTCAAGTAATTGAAGAACAATCATTTCTCCTTTTCTTAAATCATCAATAGAAAAAAAAAATTCAAAATTTGAAAATTGTTCACACAATCTTATATATTTAGAAAGCTCAGGAACATGAGGATCATTTTCATTAAATTTAGAAGCAATTAATAAACAGGATAAAGATAATAAAATATAATCACTTTTTTTATCAATGTAAAAATTATCTTTACAAAATATTTTATCCATATAAAATAAAGCTAGAAAAAAAGTTTGGGAATTAAAATCAAGTAAACAATTTATATTTCTTATTAAATTTATTAATTTTTCTCTTTCTTCTTTATATTTTAAAATATTAATTTCATTTGTATTTTCAATTAATTCTGAATTTGATAAAGACATTTCTTTAAAAATTAAAAGAGGAGAAATTTCAACTGAATACATATATTTATTATGTTTATATACTATATTCTAATTGAAATATTTTTAAAATTATAAAATATATTTTACATCTTCATATGAAAATATTCCACATTTTTCACAATATACATTATCTATTATTTTATGATCACAAAATGGAGAAAATGAAATTTCAGAACTAGACAACATTTTTTTTTTGTTTTTTTATATTTATATTTTAAATTTTTTTCAAATTTTTTTAAGATTAAAAAATTAAAGTGTAATTAATATAATAAAAAATATTTTATTTAAAAAAAAAATAAAATTAAAAATACTCACATTTAAATAAAAATTAATATTTACTTATTATAAAGAATTATAGTAATAATAGTTTTTGAATTATTTAAAGGAACAGAAGAAATAATAATAAAATCATAATTATTAAAAAGAACATCATTTAAATCTTCATCACAAGAATCAAAAAAATTCCAAATAGAACTTTTTACATTATCATTATCTCCCATTGTTTGAATAAATTTACTATTTTCATCATTAATATTTAATAAATTATATATATCATTTTTTTTATCATCTGTTGATTTATCATTATTTTTTTTATCTTTTAAATAATCATTTATTTTATTACTGTCTTCTTCATTATATTTTAATTGCTTTGGTCTTTGATTTGAACTTACAAAATTTTCAAAAGTTTCTTTAATATTATCATTATCATTATATTCTGAAAAATAATTTTCAGGATTTAATCTTATATCATTTATTCCTTTATAAATTTGATATTGAATATTATTATCATATAAATTTGTTATTTGAGTATCACTATTTTTTTTTTCTAATTCCAACCGTTCATTCATTAAATTTTTTTTTTCTTCTAAAATATTTGTTTCTGTATTAATCACTTCATTCTGAGGTCTTCTACATGAATCTAACATTTGCTCACCTAATTCTTGTGTTTGATGTAAACAATTTCCCATTTTAAATATTAATTAGAAATTTTTTTTTTTGGAATTTATTTTGTTGTTTAAAGATTAAATATTTATTTTTAATATTTAATTAAATTTTAAATTTAATATTTTCTTGGTTTTTAAATATTGAATAATTAAATCATTTTATACTAAATGAATAACAAAAATATAAAAGGAAATGAAATTGAAAAATTTAAAAAAACTTATTTTGGTGAAAAAATAGAAGAAGAAAATGAGATTATTCAAAATTCAATGTTTCATGAAAATTATAATAAAGAAAAGATATTAGATGAAGATACATATTTAAAATACATCGATGCAATTATTAAAAAAGATTATTTTCAAAACGGAAAAACTTCTCATAATACTTTAAATATAGATAAATTTTTAATGAATTACACATCTGAAGATATTGAAAATTTAAAATCAATTTTTTACAATGAAAGTATTGATAATTTAGAAGAGAAAAAGTTTTATCATAAATGTTTTGAAAATTTTTATTCAAAAAATAATTTATATTTTAATGCAGATTTTATTAGAAAAAAAAGAAAAGAAAAAATTCCAGAAAATAAAAAACCAGGAATTAATAAAGAAAACACAAAATTTCCTAAAGGATATATTGAAGAAATAGAAAAAAAAGAAGAAGATAAAAAAAGAGAATTCTTCATTTCTCAATTTCAAAATAAACATAAAGAAATTTCCAAATTAATGAAATCTCTTGATTTAGAAAATTTAAATTCTAATATAAATATTAATGAAGAAGATATTTTATTTTTTAAAAGTAATAAAATGAAAAATAAAGATAAATTTTATATAAATAAACCAACAAAAAAAGAAGAAATTGCAAATGAGTTATTAAATAAATATAAAAGTTCAAAATCAAGAAGTAGAAGTTTAAATAGTTCAAAATATCAAAAAGGAACTTTAACTCCTTCTGGAATCAAATTGCTAAAAAATATTAAAACGAATTCAACTCTTTTTTTAAACAATAAATTTAATTCTTCAAGTATTGTTACTCCAAAGAGAATGAGTTCTAGAAGTATTCTAAAGAATCAATATAAATAATATATATATTAAATAATAAATTATAAATTAAATTTTATAAAATAAATTAAAGATTTAAAAGATTATATTATAATTGATAAAAAGGATAAAGATTTTTTTAATTAAGTTCATTTAATTTTTGTTTTTCAAAAAATGATATTAATATTGATATTATTCATAAAAAATGAAATCAATCATAATTTAATATAATTTTTTATTTTTTATTTATTATTTTAATTTAACAATTTTTCTTTATGTTTATACCAAAGATTTTTTATTTAATTATCCTTGATTGTAAATTAGTTGAATCACATATTTTTTTTCTAATTATTTAATCCCCTTTTAGAAAGAATAAAAATAAACATATTTTTCTTATTAAAATTCATTGATATATTAATTTATAATTTAATAAAAGTTTTTAATCAACACAATTTTCTAATGAAAAAAGTTTAATCCCCAAAATAGTTTATTCAAAATTTAGTCTTTTGAAACAGAAATCTTTTTTTATTTCTTATAAATTTACTTTTTAAAATTTTAATAAATATAAAAATATGGAATTAATTGAAACAATATTATGTTACAGTTTTGGATTGACAAATATTTTCTTATACTTATATTTAATTATGTATATATATCAAAAAAGAAAATTATATCCTTTTGTTAAAACATCACCCTTATCTAGTATTTTATTCCTATTTTGTATTTTCTTTCATCAATTTAATTATTTTTTAATGAGTTGGTTTGTTTATAGAGATGATATTAAATCCCAAAAACTTATAAAAACAATAAATTCAGTTAATACTCATTGTTTTTTTATTATTCCAATTTATTATAGAATGGAATTTTTAAATCCTTTATCAAAATATAATTTTTATCATTTAACTTATAATTCACAGAATCCTTCTTTTGATGTTAAAAAATCAAATGAATTTTTTGAAGGATTAAAAAACAGAACAAATCCAGATTTTTATGCTGCATCAAAAAGTTTAATTATTTTAATAATATTAAACACATTTTTAATATTTTTTTTATCAACAAATGCCAGATGTTTTTTCTTTAATTTTTCAATTTATTTTTCTGAAACATTTTTTGAAAGTGAATGTGAATTTTATAATTCTTTTAAAATTTTAATCTTTTTTAACTTTCTTCGTCAATTTATATTTTATGGTGAAATTTTATATTTCTTAAATTCTTTATGTGAATTATGGAAATACCCAATTAAAAGTGATATTTTTTATATAAGACTTGAAATGACAGTTAATTTTTCTTGGTTTCTATCTCATGCTTTATTGTATCATTATTATGCTTTGTTTAATGAAAATAAAACTTTTTTTGGAACTGTTATTTATAATGATTTAATTGATTTTTCAATTGTTATACTTCATTTATTTATAGTTCAACTTAGAAAAAAGAAAAAAATAAAAAATAAAGGAAATGATGCGATATTAATGAATAAACCTTCTCATATTAAAATGATTAATCAATATGGCAAATTTATGAGGAATTATATTTGCTTTACTTTTTTTAAAAAATATATTAATAAGAAGGAAGGTCAGTATAATTATGGAAATAAATATTTAAAATTTTTTGTTGATTTTTATTTATTTAAATTACATTTAAAAAGACCAAATACTTTAAAAAAAACAGATTTAATAATTCATGCTTATTATTTATATTCTACATATTTTAGAAGAGGAGGAAAAAATGAAAATACTTTTTTAGATATTCCTTCTGAAAATAGTGATGATATTGAAAAAGGAAGTCAAATTGGATTTTGTTTACCTAGAAATAAATTGAATACTATTTTTGATGAAGCTTTTAGATATATTAATAATAAATTATATAATATTTATGCTATTATTATGAATCATAAAAATGATAATAAAATTATTAATAATTTGTTATCTCATACTGAATTCGATGAAATTAAAGAAGAAGTTTTAAAAGAATTATATGATTAAAATTATTTATTTGAATAAATTTAAATTCATATTTTGTTTATTTTTAATATTTTTTTATTATTTATGATTTAACTTAAATAAATTATTTAAAATTGATCAGAAACTTAAAAAATGTTATTCTTTTTAATTTAAATGTTTTTAAATAAATGAGTAATAATTTTGAATGTAATAATTTTTCAAATGACTCAGTTATTCATAATTTAACATCTAAATTTAATTGCACAAATGAAATTGGATTTTCAAGTCACATAGTAACTCAAATAACAATGATAATTATATCTCTATTAGGATTATTTACAAATTCTTGGATAATTTTTAATTTTTTTTTTGGAAAAAGAAAAAGAAATTCAATTGCTTCAATGAAGAAATTATTTATATTTCCTTCATTTACAGAATTAATAATTAGTATTTATTGGATTCTTTCAATAATATTTTTCAGAAGCGCTGAAAATATGAAATCAAATAAAAAAATATGTACTGCTTTATCCATGATTTATTTGTTTGTTTTAGTTTTTAATTTTACTTTTGAAAATATTTTACTTTATCATTTAAATAAAATCAATAAAAATCCAATTGAAGGAATTTTAAAGCCTGACAAAAATATTATAAAATATATTATTTTTTGTATTCTTTTTTCTAGTATTATTTGTATTTTTTCGTTATATTTTGATATATTTGGAATTAGTGTAAGAATATTAATTATTTAATAATAATTCTTTTTAATTAGGGAATGATAACATGTTTCATAGGAACTCAAAAAACAGAAGGTCTCTTTGTATATTTTATATTTTTGATAATTATTATTATCTCTTTTTATCAAATAATTAAAGTTTTATATATTGATAATATATTTCGTTATGATAAAAAATTAAAAAATGTTTATAAAAACAATAGTTGTTATATTGTATTTTATTTTATATTACATTTTCCTTTAATTTATACAGGAATAATCTCAATTTTTATAACTGGGCAAATATACGAAAATGATAAATTTACAAAATTTTCATTTATTTCAACATTATTCACATGTTCAAACCCTTTAATAATAAGTTTATTTAGAATAATAATAGATTTCAATAGAATAAACTTTGTACATAAATATTTTAAAAAAAAACGATTAATAAAAAAATTTCAAGGTTCAAATTATACAGTATTTATGAAAGAATTATCAGCCTCTTTAACAGTAGATGATCCTTTTGAATGGCTTGAAAAACATAGATTAAAATTTTTAATGAGAGATATTTTTATAGGTATTTCCCATTGTTTAAGTAAAAAATTAAATATAGATAATATAAAAGAATTGAATAAAGATGAAGCATTAAAATATAATGAATATATAATAAATGATAATTATAATATTGGAGATGAATCAATTCAAAATAATAGTTTAATTGATATTGAAATAACAGAATATGCTCCAGAAGCTTTTTATTATATGAGAAATTTAGAAAAAATAAGTAATGAAGAAATGAAAAAAAGTTTTTTGCCTGAAAAAAATTTAAAAGGAATTAAAAAAAGTTCAGGTAAAAGTGGGAGTTTTTTTATTTCAACTGATGATAATAAATATATGATTAAAACTTTAAAAAGAGATGAATTCGAATTAATTAGATTAACTTTTTTAATAAAATATATTAATTATTTAAAAAAAAACCCAGATTCTTTAATTTGTAGAATTTATGGAATGTATAAAATTGATATACAACATGGAAAAGATATTTTAATTATTGTTATGAAAAATTTAATAGGTAATTTAAAAGAAAATATAATATGTCAATATGATTTAAAAGGTTCTACTTTTAATAGAAAAAGTAATTTTGATCCTCAAATTGTAGATAAAAATGTAATGAAAGATTTAAATTTTGATGAATTTGAAACAGGATTATTATTTAGTGAAAATAATAGTAAGACAATTAGAGAAATTGTAAAAAAAGATTCTGAATTTTTAGCAAGCTTAGATTTAATGGATTATTCTTTATTTGTTGTTAAATTATCTTTAAATAAAGAAATTGAAAAAGAGTATTTTGGAAATGATATTGAAGAAATTAGAAATAAAGAATATAATAAATTAATTAGTAAAAGCGATGATGAAATTGAAAATGATTCTAGTAATAATTTTCTAATTGATGATTATAAAGATATAAAAATTAAATTAAATTATGATAAGAAAAATACTAATTATATTTTTCCTTCATTACAAGTTGGTGTTGGATATATTATCTCAATAATTGATTATTTTCAATATTATAATTTTTTTAAATTAGTTGAAACAAATGTTAAGAGATTTAAATTAATTGGAAAAGATAAAAATTCTCTTTCTTGTGTTGATCCTAACACTTATTCACAAAGATTTATAAATTTTGTTAATAAAATTACTAATACTAAATCATTTATTTCTCAGAGTAAACATTCGTTTGAAATTGAAAAAGATAATTAAAAAAATATTTGATTATCAAATAAAAATTTATTTTAATTTATATTTAATAATAGTATAAAAAAAATAAATGTTTTTTTTATTTTTTTGTAGATACTTAATTTATTAATTCTAAAAATAATATTTATTAAACTCTATTATGGGGATTGGGGATTGGGGATTGGGGATTG
>JAEEGK010007990.1_pt1 | contig 25102 bp, 30 predicted proteins | sample 8958771 | NCBI WGS metagenome assembly JAEEGK01 (sample SAMN16246547, study PRJNA631951) | gut metagenome | biome: gut microbiome; feature: rumen; material: SC-attached | host: Bos | place: Iran: Karaj | collected 2018-10
GATTACGATAGAGTAGGGACATAAAAGAGGGCTGACAGCTCTCATAGTCTGTCAGTCCCTTCTCTTTTCACGTCGCTCAAAGAGCAACTTATCAGTAGCCCATACAGGACGTGGCGCCCAGTGCAGTCAGGATTGCCGAAGCAATCGACACAATGATCTGCACAATAAACTTAGTAGTCTCTTTCTTCGTCATAATAACTGAAATTTAATGTTTAATCTTTCATGTTTCATGTAAGCGTTGGGGCCGAAGCCCCATGCGCTCTAATTCTTGTCGAGATCATCGCCTCCGTCGCCACCGCCGCCGGTGTTTCCACCGTTGTTGTCGCCAGAGGTGTTACCACCAGTGTTGCTGCCTGAGCCGCTACCCGAGCCGTTTCCGTTCTCGGTGCTGCCACCGTTCTGGTTGTCGTTCTCGGGATCCTCGATGGTGCCAGGGTCGGTTGAGGTCACACGCTTCACCTCCTTACCGTCGCGGTCGTAGCAGGTGATCTGGATAGCGGTGTTCTTCAGCTCGTCCTTCAGATCGACATCGGGAGTGAAGATGATGCGGCGGCTCTCGATGAGGCCGGTCTTTACGTCCTCCACCTTCTCTACTGCCTTGGAACGCAGTCCGAATCGCATCGTGCCGAGTCCGGGGAGTGCCACCGAGTGACCTTCTGTAGCCCATGCCTTGATCACCTCACCGGCTGCATCCCAGCAGGCCTGCATCACGCCGCGGCTCACACCGCTTCGGAGGGCAGCCTCCTTGATGACCTTCGCCTGCGAGAGGCTGGTGTAGAGGTCGGGTTTCAACACATAGCGGTAAACGCCAGGGTCATTCTCTTTGTTTGAAAACTTGAGCAGTCTTTCTACTGCCTTTACTTTAAGTGCCATAATTTTGTTTTAATTAAAAGGGTTTGTAAATGATTTTCCTTTTCCTTAAAACCTCTTCCTTGATCCGTGATTTTGCGGTGTGGCTGAAGAATTTTTTCTGGTAGGCCTACAAAAATTTTTTCTTTGGCTTAGCCGCAAATATTGTAGCGTTTTAACTACAGTGCAAAGGTACGAATAATTTTTGAAACCACCAAATTTTTATCAAACTTTTTTCGAATTATTTTAGTGCTATTCTCTGGGTTGTGTATTCCCTAAGGTTACCCAGTTACCCACTTACCCATTTATGACAGGAGTATTTTTTACTTCAAAATTCCTATTAACTAAGAATTTATATATTATATTATATATTATAATATATAATATAATATATAAATTATAAAATATACTTTCTTTAAATAACAGGCACTTGCTCCCAATATCCGAAAACCTTCCTGTCATAAGTGGGTAACTGGGTAAGTGGGTAAATTGGTGATTCGATATTATAATAAAAAATGGGAGATTTACTTTTTCCTCTTTTCCTTTTTATGATTCCAAAGTTTGGCAGAATAGATTATTTCTATTATCTTTGCAGCACATCTAAATATACTGCTTATACGATGAAACTGATCAAAGGAGAATTCAAAGAGAAGCTGGAACTGCTCTACGCGCCGTCTATCAAGGCGGGCTTCCCGTCGCCTGCTGAAGATTACCTCAGTGAAAGTCTTGATTTCAATCGCGACCTCATCAAGCATCCCGAGGCTACCTTCTATGCTGAGGTGGATGGCGACGCCAGAGACGGCACATAATCGTAACCTCGTGCTGGGGCTTGCCCCGGTGCGAGGTTTTTCTTGTAATTGACCTGAGTCAAAATAAGGTTGTTATCGCACACAATTTCAAGGATTTGTTTGTGAGGTACATAAAAATACGGTAATTTTGCGGTCTGAAAATGAATGTTTAATAGAATAATAAGTTTTTAGATTATGATTACTTTGATGGAAATGGGCGCATTGCTCGTAGCAGGATCAGTGTTCAGTGCATGGATGGCAAAACACGATAACCTGGAGGTTCGCTAACCTTCAGGTTTTTTTATAGCGTAATGGTCGCTCATGTACATACCGGTGAGGATGAGGGCCGAACCCATGAGGAACCAGACGGTGATCTCTTCGCTGAGCAGCCACCAGGCAAATAGAATGGTGGTGATTGGGTTGAAATAGACCCAGTTGGTGGCGACGACGATGCCGAGATGCTTGATGACAAAGTTCCAGGCGAGGTAGCAGATCATGGAGGCGACGACGCTGAGGAACAGCAGGTTCCAGAAGACGGGGGCGCTGAGAAGGACATCGAGGGATGGGAACTCAGGCCGCCATATATAATAAGGTATCATCGTAAGGAGACCATAGAAAAACACTTTTCGCGTGATGAAGAGCGTGCTGTAACGTTTCAAGGCGGTCTTCATCAGCAAGGAATAGAAAGCCCAACAGATACAGGCCACGAAGGCGAGCATGTCGCCTAAGGGAGAGAGGTGGAGAACGAAATGGCCATTGAGTACGACGACTACCATGCCTAAGAACGCCACAAAGGAGCCTATGGCCTGAAGACGGGTGATGGGCTCTGACTGCCGATAGACCAGCTTCATGAGCAGCATGGCAAAGAGCGGACAGGAGCAGACGATGAGGGAGGTGTTGGTGGCAGTGGTGTAGAGCATGGCGGCATTCTCGGCGAGGAAGTAGAGCGAGCCGCCTGTCAGGCCGAGGGCCATCATCAGCAGTTCGTCTTTCCAGCTGTCGGAATGGAATTTCGTGGGATTGAGGAGCAGCAGGAGGTAGGCGATGCTGAAGCGCAGCGTGAAGATATGGGCTGGGGACAGCGACGCCTGAAGCAGCAACTTGGTGAATACGAAGGTGCTACCCCAGATGGCCACGATGACGAAGGCTAACAGATGATAGCCCCATGAGCTTTTTTCCATCGATTCTATTTGATGTCTTGTTTAATCTTTGTCGAGCAGGTCGGGACGGAGGCGGCGGGTGCGCTCCATCGCCTGATCCAGTTCCCATTCGCGGATTTTGGCTTCATTGCCGCTCAGCAGGATCTCTGGCACCTTCCAACCTTTGTAGTCGGCTGGACGGGTGTAGATAGGGGCGGCGAGGATGTCGTCCTGGAAACAGTCGGAGAGGGCACTCTGCTCATCGCCGATGACACCAGGCACCACGCGTACGACGGCATCGGCAATCATGGCTGCCACGAGTTCACCGCCTGTCAGCACGAAGTCACCAATGGAGATCTCGCGGGTGATGAGATGATCGCGGATGCGCTGGTCGATCCCTTTGTAATGACCAGCCAGGATGATGAGGTTGCCTTTCAGCGAGAGCTCGTTGGCGATATGCTGATCGAAGCGCTCACCGTCGGGCGAGGTGAAGATCACCTCGTCGTAGTCGCGCTCGGCCTTCAGGGCTGAGATGCAGCGGTCGATGGGTTCACACTGCATCACCATACCTGCACTGCCGCCATAGGGATAGTCGTCCACACGGCGCCATTTGTCGAGGGTGTAGTCGCGCAGGTTATGCAAGCGGATCTCTGCCAGTCCTTTTTTCTCAGCCCGTGCAAGGATCGACTCGTGGACGAAGCCTTCGAGCATCTCGGGCAATACGGTTATGATGTCTATTCTCATTCGTAAAATGCTTTGATTCTGTCAATATAGCGTTCACCCATCTTGCGGCCGATGTCATAGACACGACGCATCTCTTTCGGATCGTGACTGATGTGACCGATGGGAATTTTCCCGTCGGGACGGATCACCAGACAGCGCCCTTCACGCTCTGCCTCGCGTACATATTCTAATTCGCGGTTATACATCAGATGGCGTGTCGCCATGGCCTCAATCATGTTGGGATATTTCCTCAGACCGATCTTCATCAGCGGCATCAGCTTGTTGGGCTCCTTCACGAACCCTGCAGGCTGGGTGAGGATCACCACATTACGCTCATAGCCAATCGACTCGAAATATTCCAGGGGGATGGAGTCAGCCACTCCACCGTCGAGCAGTTTCCTGCCTCCCACTTCCACCACCTTAGATGCCAGCGGCATAGAGGCAGAGGCGCGTAGCCATTCCAGTTCATCAAAGTCCACACGCTCCATCTTGTGGTAAACGGCTTCGCCCGTGAGCACATCGGTACAGACCACGATAAACGCCATGGGATTCTGCTCGAAGGCTTCCACATCAAAGATGTCGTACTGCTTAGGCACGATATGGTAGCCGAACTCGGCGTTGAAATAATCTCCACTCTTGATAAGCGAGCGCAGACCACTGTAACGGGGATCTTTGGCAAAACGGGTGTTGTAGCGGATGGCACGTCCTGGCTGGCGCGACTTGTAGTTACAGCCAAAGGCTGCTCCTGCAGAGACGCCAATAAGTCCATCGGGCTCCACACCAGCCTCCATCATCACATCGATGATGCCTGCCGTGAAGAGTCCGCGCATGGCGCCGCCTTCGAGTACCAGTCCCTTTTTCATGGCTGCAAAGGTACGAATAAGTGAGTGAAAAACCAAATTAATTGTAAAATATCGTGGATTATTTGGCGTTTTCGAGGAATCTGTGTACTTTTGCATGAGAATGAGAAAATTAGGATTATTGCTCGCTTCGATGCTGTTGACCTCGGTGCATCTCTTTGCACAGCAGGAGGTGGACACTGATGCCAAGTGTATCTCGTTGATGAAGGTGCCCTTGGAGGGGCCCGACTCGGTGTTTATCCCCGCTTTGGAGGAGGTGGGCTTCGTGCAGCAGCATCCTGAGGATCAGGAACCGGATACCTATTATTTCGCAGGCGACTTCTACGGCATCAAATCGAACCTGATGGTCTGTGTGGATGAGAAGACGAAGCTGTTGACGGATGTGACGGTGACCTGTGGGCCTTATCGCACCTTCGAGCTCTTCGACCGCAACCGCAAGTACCTAATCGGTAAGCTGCAACGGGAGTGGGGTAATTTCAGTGCCAAGGGCGACGGTTCGCTGTATCTCCTGAACGACTATGGCTATATCCAGCAGTCGCAGCTGACAGACGGTCAGGGTACCAGACATATCCGCTATTTTTATCTGAACTCATCGCCGTATTATAAGGATGCGACGCATCTGGGGCTGAAAGGTCAGGTGCAGGAGGTGATTACCCAGAATCCGGTGATGGAGGATGAGATCCTGCATTTCGATATGACGGGTCGCCTGGATGCCGCAGATATGGTGGATCGGAAATATAACAACCACGGCTATCTGGTGAGTGCCTCGATGTTGGAGGCGGATGGGGGAAAGAGTCTGCTGACGTTTGAGTATGACTCCGACGACTGTCTGGTGAAACGTACGCTTGTGAATCCGGCAACGGGTATCCGTTCGGTGACAGACTATCGCTATAATACGGATTTTGAGATTACCCAACAGAGTTATAAGGCCTTCAATAAGGATAATGAATGTGTGATCTCATACACTATGAAGAACGACCTGTCAGAGCGTGATGATAACGGTAACTGGACGCAGAATAAGGCACAGCTCACCTATTGGGAGAAGGACCAACGTACACAGATCATTGCTGTGAATCAGTCGCGCGTGATCAGTTACTGGGACGAATGAGTTCCAGAAATTCGTCTTCGGACATGATCTTGATGCCGAGCTTTTCGGCTTTCTGAAGTTTCGAGGGTCCCATGTTCTCACCAGCGAGGATAAAGGAGGTCTTGCTCGAAATGCTACCCACATTCTTGCCGCCGTTTTGTTCGATGATGGCTTTATACTCATCGCGACTGTGATGGGCAAAGACACCACTGATCACGATGCTCTGACCTGCAAGGATGTCGCTAGTGGGCGTCTGCGCTTCTGCGAGTTCCATCTGCAAGCCGTAAGCGCGCAGGCGCTGGATGATCTCCTTGTTCTTCTCGTCATGGAAGTAGGTGATGATGCTTTTCGCCATCACCTCACCGATACCTTCTATCTCCTGCAGTTCCTCAAGACCTGCATTCATCAGGGCATCGATGTTTTTGAAGTGACGGGCTAACAGTCGGGCGGAAGTCTCGCCTACGAAACGGATGCCTAAAGCGAAGACCACACGTTCGAAGGGCACCTCCTTGGATTTCTGGATACCGTTGACGATGCGCTGGGCCGACTTGGTGCGGGAGCCGTCGCCATTGATCTGCTGTACCTCAATGTCGTAGAGGTCGGCAATGTTATGAATCAGTCCCTGACGGTAGTAGTCGTCGATGGTCTCAGGGCCTAAGGAGTCGATATTCATCGCCTTACGTGCAATGAAGTGCTCGATGCGTCCTTTGATCTGTGGCGGACAGCCTGTATCGTTCGGACAGTACCAGGCTGCCTCGCCCTCATAGCGTACGAGTGGTGTGCCGCATTCCGGACAGCGCTTGATGAACTGTACAGGCTGTGCGATGATGGGGCGCTGATCGATATCCACCCCCACAATCTTCGGGATGATCTCGCCACCTTTCTCCACATACACGTAATCGCCGATATGCAGGTCGAAGGAGCGGATGAAGTCTTCGTTGTTCAGGGTGGCACGTTTTACCGTGGTGCCAGCCAATTGTACGGGATCCATGTTGGCTACAGGAGTAACGGCTCCTGTACGTCCCACCTGATAGGTAACCTCGTTCAGACGGGTACAGGCGCGCTCTGCCTTGAATTTATAGGCGATGGCCCAACGCGGACTCTTCGCCGTGAAGCCTAAGGCCCGCTGCTGGCGCAGGGAGTTTACTTTCAGTACGATACCATCGGTAGCGACAGGCAGATTCTTTCGCGCCGCATCCCAATAGTTGATGAAGTCGTAGATCTGCTGCAAGGTCTTCACCTTCTTCATGCCCTCGGAGATCTTAAAGCCCCATGAACGGGCAATCTCCAAGTTCTCGAAATGTCCGTCGGCAGGCAGTTCCTCACCTAAGAGATAATAGAGGTAGGCGTCGAGCTGACGGGAGGCCACGAGACTGGATTTCTGACTCTTCAACGTGCCGCTGGCCGCATTGCGGGGGTTGGCAAAGAGGGGCTCTTCCGCCTCCTCACGCTCCTTATTCAGCTTCTCGAACACCGCCCATGGCATCAGGATCTCACCACGGATCTCGAATTCACGCGGGTAGGAGGGAGTAGCGAAGAGATCGTCGGCAAGGGCGGGGGCTGCCAGCACCAACGGGATGCTTCGGATGGTCTTGACATTCGCCGTCACATCATCGCCATGCACGCCATCACCACGCGTCACCGCCTGAGTCAGCCGTCCGTCAACATACGTCAGTGAGATCGAGAGTCCGTCGTATTTCATCTCGCAGCACACCTCGAAATCCTCGCCGGCCAGACCCTTCTTCACACTCTCATACCAGTCGGCCACATCCTGTTCATTATAGGTGTTGGCGAGCGAGAGCATGGGGTATTTGTGTGTCACCTGGGTGAATTCCTCGTTCAGGTCGCTGCCCACGCGCTGGGTAGGCGAGTTGGGATCCGCCATCTCCGGATGCCGGGCCTCCAGGTCCTGCAACTCGTGCATCAGGAAGTCGAAGTCCTGATCGCCGATGGTAGGCTGGTTCAGCACGTAATAACGGTAGTTATGTTCGTGAAGCTCTTGGCGGAGCTGCTTGATGCGTTGTATCTCGTCCATTGTTTCATCAATTTTGTGCAAAGATACTTTATTTTTTTGACATAAGAACATAAAAGTCTGAAATAATTCGTAATTTTGCAGTCATTATGTGGAAGATGTTTCAGATCATACCGATGATGTGGCGTGCCGTCCGCCCGAGCCGGGTGGCGGATATGCCTGCGGTGGTGAATCCCTTCTGGCTTCGCAAAGGCTTCGAGGGACTCACCTTCTTCGGTAAGATCCTCACACCGACACAGGCGATGGCTGATGAGTTCAACGAGGGCTTCACTGCGCTGAAGAACCATGAGATGATCCATCTGCGCCAGGCACAGTCGTGCGGCGACTCGTGGCTGCGCTTCTACCTGTTATATCTATGGTATTGGCTGCGGGCACTGCCAGCCAACCGCAAACTGAAACACGGCGCCTATCTGCTCAACCCCTTCGAGATGGAAGCCTATCGCCACATGCACAACCTCGATTACCTTGCCAAAGGCGAAGCCAACGAATGGCGAAAGTTCGCCAAAATGTCAATCAAAGAAAGAATCACGCTATATGAACAAAAAATTTCAGGCGCATAGCGCCATTTTCTTTGCCAACACCATCTTCGGACTTGGCGTACCAGTAACCAAACTGCTGCTCGACGAGTGGGTCACACCTATGGGTTATATGGCATCACGCTCACTGGGAGCCTGCATCTTGTTTTGGCTTATTGCCGCCTTTATGCCCAAAGAGCATGTTGAGCGTAAAGACCTGATAACCATACTGCTTGGCGGATTGTTAGGCTTTGTTATCTCACAGACCCTCACCGCCTGGTCGCTCGATTATACCAGTCCTGTCTATTTCTCGCTCATCGCAACGCTCACCCCTGTGGCGGTGATGCTTTGTGCTGCCCTGACGATTGGCGAGAAGATCACCCCCATGAAGTCACTGGGAGTATTGCTGGGTATTGCCGGTGCAGTCCTAATGGTACTGATGAGCCAGTCGCTTGGCTCTGGCAAGAACGATCTGATTGGTATCGTCCTTGCCATTCTGAGTGTGCTCACATGGGCCATTTATCTGATTATCACCCGCAATGTGGCTTCAAAGTATTCGCCAGTAACTCAGATGAAGTATGTATTCCTGATCTCCGCCATCGTCACCGTTCCGATAGCATTACCAGAACTCTCGGCCAACGCCCTTTACACCCCGTCGTGGGGGTGGGATGGGGTAGCCGAGATGGCCTTCATCGTTATTGGTGCCACAGCCTTAGGCTATTTCCTCATCCCCTTTGCGATGAAATACCTCCAAGCCACAACGGTCTCTATCTACACCAATCTCCAACCCGTCATCGCTTCGTTCGTAGCCATCATGCTGGGCCAGGATGTCCTGACGTGGGATAAACCCGTAGCAGGCGCATTGGTACTCATTAGTGCCTACATCGTAACAGTTGTAACAGCAAAAGAATAAATTTACTCAGGATATTTACCACCCCTCTCATTATCCCCATGCTGCAAAGGGAGGGCGAGCATGGTAAAGGATTAGCATTTAAGATGAAGAAGATATCATCTTAAAAAGCAAAACAACTTGTTTTGTATCGATTAAGATAGCTTTAATCATCGTAAAAGATGCCTTTTCAGACAGTAAAACAAGTTGTTTTACTATGCGTGATGGTAGTGATACTTTTTCAAAAAGTATCACCTTATATAACGAGCTGATATTGAATGAATTAAAGCGAAAAGTGATAGATAGTAGAAAAATGACCTTCATAAAAATTAATCGAGGCAACTTGATAATATCATCTGCCTAGTAATCAGGGGTCGGTTGCGATGATCACTTTTTTTCTTTGATTTCTTGTTGATTTGAAATAATTGTCGTATCTTTGCACACAGAACTTAATCTGGGTCTAAGATATGACAGACGATATAGCAGTAGAACAGTTATTACTTGATGATGAGTTCGGATACAGTATTGTAGCCGAACCATTAAGTCGTAATATCGATTTTATACTCTCAGACTTACAAACAGCTCGAGGTGCTGCATTTGTAACTCTGCTGAAAGAGATAACCAATCATCCTGCGTACTGTGCTTTGAAAACTGATCCAAGCATTTATACCATTGGGGGAGAAAGGGGAGAGGATTACGATAATCTTCTGAATGCGGCTCGCAAAGCTGTAGAACATGGTTATCGTGTGTTTATCCTTCCGAATCCCAAAGGTTTCAGAACTGCTGACTTTGTCTTTGAACGCAAAGGTGTGTATAAGATGTTTGATCTGAAGACGATATCAGGCAAAAATTCTGTTGGAAGCAGGCTCGTTGAGTCAATAGGCCAGTCGAATCGAGTTTTATTGAATATGCCTTCAGGTTACAACACTCGTTTGTTGGCTGCAGACATAAAATCATATTTCGAGTTGAATGAAGCTGCATTAGAAGTCCTTCTTTTCAAAGGTAAAAGCGAGCTATCTGTATATAGAAGATTCGCCAGTAACTCAAGGTTCTATGCAGAATTCAAGAAAACATATGAAAAATAAAAGCTACCGTTGAGGTAGCTTTAAAATGGAGCAGGGTCGATAAAGGCTTACTCCTCTCGGCATTCACTAGGAATGTTTACCGGATAGTCAAACTTATTTTGACGCTGCAAAGATACGAACTTATCTGCGAACTTCCAAATTTTTGAGAAGAAATCTTATGGCTTCAACCAGCATTACCAATTATTCATCCTTGAAGTCGAGGGTGAGCTGTTGTACTTTCCAAAGGTTAAATCTATTTTCGCAGATGATTTCGTCTGTTGTGATAAGGAAATTTCTTCGCAACATACCGACTAAAATGATTCCATAAATTAACTCCTCGCAAGCCTTGCGAGAATTTGGAAGTATAACGAACATTTTGTAACTTTGCAACCAAATAAAATTTCTGAGTTATGGGTGAGGATACAATACCGTTTTTTGAGGATGAGATTAAGGATACGATGCAGGGCATCATCAAGGTTGTAGGCGTTGGTGGTGGCGGCTGCAACGCTGTGCGTAATATGTATAACGAAGGTGTAGAGGGCGTTTCCTTTGCTGCCTGCAATACGGATAGTCAGTCATTGAAGGGCTCGCCTGTACCTGTGAAACTCCTGATGGGTGAAGGTTTGGGGGCTGGTGGTGATCCAGAGATTGGCAAATCTGAGGCAGAAAAGAGTTTGGACTCTCTCAAGCAGATTCTGAGTGATGGCACTAAGATGGTGTTTATCACTGCCAGTATGGGTGGTGGCACAGGTACTGGCTCTGCTCCTGTTGTAGCCAAGGTGGCAAAGGATTTGAAACTGTTGACGGTGGGTGTGGTGACGATTCCTTTCTATTTCGAGAAGAAACAGAAGATTGTCAAGGCTCTGAAGGGTGTTGATGAACTGAGGAAGTATGTGGATGCTATCTTGATTATTAATAATGAACGCCTGTGTGATGTGTATTCCGATTCTGACATCTCGCTGAAGGAGGCTTTCAGTAGGGCTGACAATATCCTGAAAGATGCTGTGAAGGGTATTTCGGAACTGATTACCGTGCATAGCGAGGGTTCTATCAATCTTGACTTCCGTGACGTGGAAGCCACGATGAAGGATGGGGGAGGTGCTATCATGGCGATGGGGCGCGCCAGTGGTGATCATCGTGTGGAAAAGGCGATTCTTGATGCGCTGAATTCCCCGCTGCTCTATGGCAATGACATCGGCAAGGCGAAGCGTATCCTCTTTAATATCTATGCCAGCGAGGAGCATCCTATCTTTGTGAGAGAAATGCAGGAGATTGATGATTTCTTTGATCAGCTGGATCCCAATATCAGTGTGATATGGGGTACTTCTACGGATGACTCCCTGGGCAAAGATGCTAAGGTGACGATTCTTGCTACAGGTTTGGAGGACGATATGCGCAAGGAGGTGAAATCAAATGTACATCGTACGGATGATGATTTCTATGAGGATCTGATTCCGATGCTTTATAAGCCTGCCAAAAAGCCGACCCCAGCCAAGGTCCTTGTTCAGGAACTACCTTTTGAGGTGACACCAGCCCCCGAGCCAGAGCCTGCTGTGGAGGAGCCAAAGGTGGAAGATGTGCCTGAACCAGAGCCTGCGCCAGCGAAAGAACAGGTGATGATGACTGAGTCGCCTACGGTGAGCAGATGGAAATCGTGGTTGAATAATATCATGAAGGAAGTAACAGAATGAATGAGCTGCTGACACCAGAGGAACGGGCACAGGAGGTGAAAAGACTCGTGAGCCAGTTGCAGGCAGAGGGTAGGACAGACCTTTTGCTGCATGCCATTGGTGTGCCATTGTTGGAGGAACTGAGGATAGAAGCTGCCAAGGGTCGTCTGAGTCGTCTGGTTATTACGAAGGATTATCGTTTCATCTTGGAAGACTATCAGAAGGAGGTGGAGCTGCAACCTGTGCATAAGGCTGTGTATCTGTTGTTCCTGGCACATCCTGAGGGTATCGAGTTCAAACGTCTGGCAGATTATCGTGAGGAACTTACACGTTATTATATGGCAACGGCAAAGATGATGGACAAGGAGAAGATCATTGAGAGTGTGGAACACCTGGTCAACCCTTTGGATAATGCCATCAACGAGAAATGTTCCCGTATCAAGAAAGTGTTTCTCGGCATGATGGATGAATATACTGCCAGCTATTACATTATCAGCAGTCACACGCAGAAGCATTTCGCAGGCTCCAGCCGCATCTGGTATGAGCGATTGAAAGTCATCACTCTCCCGAGGGAGTTAGTGGTAGCTTTCATTTGACGCTGCATAGATAGGAATTAAAAAAGCTGTATATTTGTATAATTCAAAAATTATATGTAAGTTTGCAGCCGTATGATGATGGATTGCATAATTAGGCGTAAGAGGCTTCTTACAATCATTGTTCTGGCGATATTCTTTGCTCTGGGCGTCCGGGCTCAGGACGATGAGGATATTGCACATTCGCTGAATCTGACTGAGGTGGTGGTGCTGGCGGATGGCATGACCTTTGAGGAGTATCTGCTGAAACAGGTGCTGGCTCATGCCAAACCGTTGAAGGAGCGCACGCAGTCGCTGAAATATACGGTGACCTGCCAGGTGGAGAAGGATATGGATCTGACTAAGTTCCCTCACCGACGGACGATTACTTTTGCGGCCCGTCTGGCTGGCTATGGTCCCATCGTGTCGGCCCTCAGGGAGCATAAGCATTTCGGTATCACCGTGGCGGAGGATGTGGTGTTCCAGGATGGGAAGATGACGACTTCGAAGGCGCGGATGGTGGAGATGAAGCAAAAGCTGACTGACAAGCAGATTGCCTCATTTCTGAAACATGACTGGATGCTGAGTACGAACATGTATGACAAGTTCTACAAGATGGTGCGTGACAAGGTGAAGGACCTGCAGAAGATGCGCAAGAAGAAAAGGGACGATGTGGACTTCAGATACGTGGGCAGCTATACTTCAGGCAACAGGACTTTCTACATCGTGAAGCTGGATAACGTGAGGGTTCATATTGCCGACGGATGCTGGCAGATCTCCCGCATGCGTTATCATGAAGGTCAGAACGACATGCAGTATGAGTTCAAAGAGGTAAAGCCCGACCTCTTCCTGCTCTCTCACGGCAAGGCGAAACTCTATATTGACAAAGAGAAATGGCCTCAGGGCTTCGTCTCCCTGAAGCTGGATTATGATTACAAATAAGAAAAAGGACTTTGGATGATGTGCTCCAAAGTCCTTTCTTTATGAGGATAGCCACTATTAGTTGGCAGCTTCGAACTCTTCGAGGAAGCGGGTATCGTTTTCTGAGAACATTCGGAGGTCAGACACACGATACTTCAGGTTGGTGATGCGCTCTACACCCATACCGAAGGCATAACCGCTGTACTCCTTGGAGTCGATGCCGCAGAGCTCTAGCACGTTAGGATCAACCATACCGCAGCCGAGGATCTCCACCCAACCGGTATGCTTACAGAAGCCGCAGCCCTCACCACCACAGATGAAGCAAGAGATATCCATCTCAGCACTGGGCTCTGTGAAGGGGAAGTAGCTAGGACGCAGACGGATCTTCGTGTCGGGACCGAACATCTCACGGGCGAATGACAGCAGTACCTGTTTTAAGTCGGTAAAGCTCACGTTCTTGTCGATGTAAAGACCCTCTACCTGGTGGAAGAAACAGTGGGCACGAGCCGTGATGGCCTCGTTACGATAGACGCGACCTGGACAGATGACGCGGATCGGACTGGTGAGTTTGCCGTCCTCGGTGTGCATCTGCTCCATCACACGAGCCTGTACACTGGAGGTGTGTGAACGCAACAGGATGTTCTTCGTCACATCGTCGGGATGCTGACTGACGAAGAAGGTGTCCTGCATGTCGCGGGCAGGATGGTCTGCGGCAAAATTCATCTTGGTGAAGATGTGGTTATCATCCTCCACCTCTGGACCGTCAGCCAGTACGAAGCCCATACGTGAGAAAATATCTATGATCTCGTTGGTGACAATGCTCAAGGGATGACGCGTGCCAAGCTCTACAGGGTAGGGGGTACGTGTCAGGTCGATAGCCTCTTCGCCACTCTCCTGGGTATCGCACTCCTCACGGAGCTGATTGATACGCTCTGTAGCGAGTGTCTTCAGTTCGTTAATCTTCATGCCGACGGTCTTCTTCTGGTCGGCAGCCACATTACGGAAGTCGTTCATCAGGGCTGTGATCTCACCTTTCTTGCTGAGATATTTCAGTCGGAGTTGTTCTACTTCCTCTGCGTTTTTCGCGCTCAAATTTTGAACTTCCTTCAGGAGTTCGTCTATCTTATCAAGTATCATAAAACCGTTAAAATTGCAATTTCGCGTGCAAAGGTACTTATTTTTTTAGACAAAAGTACAAAAGAAACAAAAAAAAATCCATTCTTATGTTTTTATGTCTAGAATTATTTGTAATTTTGCCGAAATTTGAGAGAACAATAGTTAAATTGCTTACTACGTAGTGTAGATGAAAAGGTGTTTTATAGCGTTTTTCGCTGTTGTACTGCTGATGTTCTCCTGTACGGGGAAAAAATCAGGTCAGTTGGATGAGGTGCCAGCAGATTCCGTTGCTGACTCTATAGACACGACAGAGGTTGACAGCCTGGAGATGCTGATAGCCGAGACGCCCATGCCTCGGGCGGCTGATGCCATGTTCGACGATTTCATTTTCAATTTTGTGGCAAACAAGAAGTTGCAGAAAGAACGTGTGGTCTTCCCGCTCCGTACCAGAGAAGGTGAGAAGGTCTCTATGACGGAGAAGGACCAGTGGAAGATGGAGCACTTCTTTATGCGTCAGGGCTATTACACACTATTGTTCGATAGTGATGAACAGATGAGTCACCAGAAGGATACAGCCATCAGCGAAGCCATCGTTGAGAAGATCCAGTTGAGGAAGAAGCGTGTGACCAGTTATTACTTCGTGCGTATCAAGGGCGCCTGGATGATGAAGGAGGTGGTGGTGACGCCGATAGCGGAGAATCCCAATGCTTCCTTCCTGGAGTTCTATCAGCGTTTTGTGACGGATTCTGCCTATCAGGTAGCTCACCTCAATAAGACGGTGACGTTTATCAGTCCTGATCCCGATGATGACTTCACGATGATGGAGGGTGTGATTACGCCAGAAACCTGGAGTGCTTTTGCACCGACACTGCCTTCAAAGGTGCTCTATAACATCGTGTATGGTAAGCCGAAGCCGGTAGAGGATCAGATGATCTTCCTGATGCGAGGTGTGGCCAACGGACTGGAGATGGAACTGCGTTTCAAGAAGTATGGCACGCGCTGGCTACTGATGAAAATGGCAACATGATAAATGAAATAAACTATAGTCTGAAGTCGCATAACACATTTGGTATTGATGCCAAGTGCAGTCGTTTCCTGGCGTTTGAAAACGAACAGGAGGCGCAGCAGGTTGCTGAGATCCTGCGTACGTCGGATACACCTTATATAATAATAGGTGGCGGTAGTAATCTGTTGCTGACGAAAGACTTTGAGGGTATCGTGGTGCGCTCTGGTATCACGGGCTATCGTTTTGAAACGGACTGCCGTATGGTCTGTGGCAGTGGAGAGGTGTGGGACGACATCGTGGCACTCAGTATCAAGGCAGGCTATTACGGCTTGGAGAACCTCTCGCTGATTCCGGGAGATGTGGGTGCTTCGGCTGTGCAGAATATTGGTGCCTATGGTGTAGAGGCCAAGGATTTCATTTGTCAGGTTCATGCTGTGGAGATAGCGACAGGCAGACGCTGTGTCTTCAGCAATGAGGATTGCCGGTATGGCTATCGTGACAGTCGGTTCAAGCACGAGTGGAAGAACCGCTATCTGATCACATCAGTGGAATATGCCCTTCAACAGCAGTTTGCACCCCGTCTTCATTATGGAAATATCAGTTCGGAACTCGAACGGAGAGGCATCGGGAATCCTACTGCCCAGCAGGTGAGAGACGTGATTATCGATATCCGCAATGCCAAACTGCCTGATCCGAAGGTGATGGGCAATGCGGGCAGTTTCTTCATGAACCCCATTGTGAGTCGTGAGAAATATGAGTCGTTGGCGGCTCAGTATGAGCAGATGCCCCATTACGAGATAGATGCCTCACATGTGAAGATCCCCGCAGGTTGGATGATAGAGCAGTGTGGATGGAAGGGACAGTCCCTGGGACGTGCCGGTGTCTATGAAAAACAGGCCCTGGTGCTTGTGAACCGAGGTGGTGCGACAGGTGATGAGATCGTGACACTTTGCCGACAGATACAGCACGACGTGCAGGCAAAGTTTGGTATTGACATTCATCCGGAGGTGAATATTATATGAAACTGACACTTTTAGGAACAGGAACCTCGTGTGGCGTACCCGTGATCGGATGCCAGTGTGAGGTGTGCAGGAGTGAGGATCCGCGTGATAAGCGTACCCGTTGCTCTGCCTTGGTGGAGACGGATACCACGAGACTGCTCATCGACTGTGGTCCTGATTTCCGTCAGCAGATCCTGCCACAACCTTTCCGCAGGATCGACGGCATCCTTGTTACACATTCCCATTACGACCATGTGGGCGGTATGGATGATATCCGTCCGTATTGTCAGTTTGGTGAGATGAATGTCTATGCCGATCCCGTTTCGCGTCAGGGGATGTTGGAGATGCTGCCGTATTGTTTTGCGGAGAACCGTTATCCCGGTGTACCTGCCATCGGCTTGCATGAGATTCACCCCCATCAACTGTTACGTATCGGTGACCTGGATATCATGCCCATCGAGGTGATGCATGGTAAACTGCCGATCTTAGGCTATCGTATCGGGCCACTGACTTATATCACAGACATGAAGACCATTCATGAGTCGGAGTATCCTTATCTGGAAGGTACGGAGTTGTTGGTGGTGAATGCCTTGCGCTTTATCAAACCGCATCACTCCCATCAGTTGGTGGATGATGCCATCGCCTTTGCACGAAGGGTAGGGGCAAAGCGTACGTTGCTCATACACATGTGCCACGATGTAGGTCTTCATGAAAAGGTGAACCTGGAAATGCTTCCTGCCGATATCCAATTGGCATACGACGGTCAGGAAATCATCCTATAGGAAACTCTTTTTCTGTTTCTTTTTCTTACCAAACAGGATGCCGTAACCTTTCATCAGTTTACGGATGAGCATGAAGGTATCGAAAGCCACGATACCGTTGGTGACGATGCTGGCAATATAGTCGGTCTTGGTGTTGTTCTCCCGCTTCAGGAACACCTGGTTCCACATGGTGGACATCTTGGTGTTGTCCTGCCTGAGTTCGTCGAGCAGTTCGTCCTTGCGCTCACGGATCTCGTCAAGCGTGCGGTATTCTCTCATGAGTTTCTTAACGGATGTCATAGGAACGGATATTAAAACAACTATTTACTGAGCATCAGGTCAGCCAGGAAATGCACGATGGGCTTCTCTATCCAACTCTTACGGAAATGGACGGCCAGATAGAAAAACAGCAGATGGATGGCGGTAACGAGGACGAAACTCCATCCCATTCCGATATAATCCTCGAGCCAGAAGGCGAAGGCAAACGACGCGAACAAGACGACGGTGATGAGAAGGAAACAGAATATGATTGCCAAGGCGGCGACCGTAATCAGGCGCGCCACCTTGTCAATCACATCAAGTTTAACGTATTCTGCCTGTAAACCCAGATAGTGCTTGAAAGTCTCTATCAGCTGGGCAAAGGTCTCAACGTTCTTGTCGCTTGAGAGCATCGTTTATTCCTCCTCTGTAGCGTCCTCGATGTCGTCAACGAGATCAACCACTTCCTTGCGGCTGAGCTTGATGTTGTGCTTCTTCAGGAAATCCTCCACAGCATCAGTAATTTTTACGCGAGTGTCCTCTCCCTTTTCAGGAGCCATCAAGATACCAAGGGCTGCGCCTGCGATAGCACCGCCAAGGAATGCGCTTAAGTAACCTAAACTTTTCATAATCTGAAGTTATATTAAGTGAATAATAAAGTTCTCATGTGCAAATATACGCATTTTTTCGATAACGGTGCAAAAATATGCCAAAAAAATTATTAAAAAGTTGCGATTTTCTCAATTTAACAAACTTTATGTCGCTTTTTTGCACGGTTTTCCCTGATAATTTGTAATTTCGCACTCAAATTGGAATTAAGTCACATTTAATATTGAATAACAAAATGAAGAAAACGACTATTTTGTGCGTAGGCTTATGCGCAGCTATGGCTTTTACAAGCTGTAAGTCAAGTGAGAGTGCCTATAAGAAGGCATACGAGAAAGCAAAACAGTATGATACCGCTGCTCCTCAGCAGGCTCCAGAGACTGCGGCCACTCAGCAGGCTTCTGAAGAGGTGGCTGTAGTAGCTCCCGTAGAGGCAAAGCCAGCTAACGAGACCCGTGTAGTGGATAATCTCGATAACGTGTCTGTTCGTCAGGAGAGTGTTACCCTCGTTAACGGCTCTGGTCTGAAAGACTTCAGTGTGATTGTGGGTTCATTCGGTCTGGTTTCAAATGCCGAGGGTCTGCAGCAGCGCCTGAAGGAAGCTGGCTATGACGCTCAGATTGTGAAGAACGAGGAAAAGAACATGTATCGTGTGGTAGCTTCTACTTTTGCTGATAAGGCTGATGCTGTAAACAGCCGCGACCAGTTGCGTGCTACCTATCCCGACGCATGGTTACTCTATAACGTACGATAATTCTTCCGGCTTGGCGAGGATATTATCCATCGATTACGGCAAGAAACGTACCGGACTGGCAGTCACCGACCCTCTGCAGATTATCGCAGGAGGGTTGGCGACTGTTTCTACATCAGAGTTGTTCGACTGGCTGAAGGCTTATCTGGCTAAGGAGCCTGTGGAACGTATCGTGATAGGAGAGCCTCGTCAGCCTAACGGTGAACCGAGTGAGAATCTGCAGCGTGTGCAGCAGTTTGTCAACCGTTGGCGGAAGGCTGTGCCCGAAGTGCCTATCGAGTATTACGATGAACGGTTCACCTCTGTGTTGGCCCATCAGGCGATGCTCAGTGGTGGTCTGAAGAAGAAGGCACGTCAGGACAAGGCTCTCGTAGATGAAATATCCGCTACAATCATCCTTGAAGATTATTTAAGAAGTAAGAAATGATATTACCTATTTATATATATGGTCAGCCTGTGCTTCGCAAGGAGGCTGAAGACATCACCCCTGACTATCCTCAGCTGAAGGATCTCATCGCAGACATGTGGGAGACACTTGCTGAGTCGGAAGGCATCGGACTGGCAGCTCCGCAGATTGGTAAACCTATCCGTCTTTCGGTGATCGATTTGGATGTGATTTCCGATGACCTGCCCGAGTATAAGGGATTCCGTCAGGTGTTTATCAATCCCCATATTCTGGAGTACGACGAGGAACATACTGACACCTCGGAAGAGGGCTGTCTCTCGTTACCCGCCATCCATGAGAAGGTGGTGCGCCCAATGCGTATCCATGTGGTGTGGGATGATGAGAATTTCCAGCACCACGATGAGTGGATAGAAGGTTATCTGGCCCGTGTGATGCAGCATGAGTTCGATCATCTAGACGGTAAGATGTTCGTGGATCGTATCTCACCGTTGCGTAAGCAATTGATTAAGAGTAAGCTGCGTGCTTTGTTGCAAGGACGATATCGCTGCGGTTACAAAACTAAACCTGTTAAGAGATAGAAAATGCGCCGCATTTTTTATCTCTTAATGTTCTTGCCATTGGTTGGCTTTGCCCAGTTCAATACCGACCGTCTGGTGATGGTGGGGCGCTCTGCTCTCTACTATGAGGACTATGTGCTCTCCATCCAGTACTTCAATCAGGCCATCAGTCAGAAGCCTTGGCTCTTTGAACCTTGGTTCTTCCGAGGAGTGGCGAAATATTATCTCGATGACTTCCGTGGGGCAGAAAGTGACTGTTCGGTGGCTATCGAACGAAATCCCTATGTGGTGAATGCCTACGAGTTACGAGGCCTTTGCCGCATCAATCAGAAGAAATATGCCGAAGCCGTGAAGGACTACGATAAAGCCCTTCGCTATAATCCTGACAATCAGGGACTCTGGCATAACCGTGTGCTCTGTCTGATTCAAGATAAGAACTATGATCTTGCGCTGGCACAGATTGACACAATGTTGATCCGTTGGTCGAAATATGCCCGTGCCTATGCGATGCAGGCGGAAATCTATCTGCTTCAGAAGGATACCACGATGGCTGTGACGGCTCTTGACAAAAGTTTGGAACTGGATCCTTACGATGGTGGTATCTGGGCAGAGCGGGCTATCATTAGTCTGGCTCGTGAAAATTGGAAGGAAGGTGAGGATTATCTCGACAAGAGTATCCATCTGATTCCCAAACAGCCTGGGAACTATATCAATCGTGCGATGGCACGTTACAATCAGAATAACCTGCGAGGTGCGATGGCGGATTATGATACGGCACTCGACCTCGATCCCAATAATTTCCTAGGTCACTATAACCGAGGTCTGTTGCGTGCCCAGGTGGGCGACGACAACCGAGGTATCGAAGACTTTGACTTCGTGTTGAAGCTTGAGCCCGATAACCTGATGGCTCTCTTCAACCGTGCTTTGCTGCTTGAGCAGACGGGTAATCTGCGAGCTGCCATCCGTGATTATTCTAAGGTTATCGAGGAATATCCGAACTTCTGGTTCGGTCTCCAGCATCGTGCCTCTTGTTATCGTAGGTTGGGTAATAACAAACAGGCAGAGCTCGATGAGTTCCGTATTCTCAAGGCTCAGATGGATAAGCGTTTCGGACACCAGCCACGACTCTCGAAAAAACAGATGCGTAAGCGCAGTGACGAGGATATGGAGAAATATAACCAACTCGTTGTGGCTGATGAACAGGAAGTAGAGCACGAATACAAGAGCGAGTATCGCGGACGCGTGCAGAACCGCAAGGCAGAACTTTCGTTCCTGCCGATGTTCGGTCTCTCGTTCCGTCGTTCTGTGAGCGATGTCAAGACGCAGATACCGTATGAAGAGAGTGTCGAGAACTTTAATAACCATTCGAAGTCACGTCCAGTCTATATCTCTTGTGATCAGTCGAAGTTGGGTGAGGATCGTATGAAGCAGACCTTTGCCTTCATCGACTCACTCAGTACGGCTATTGATGCTTCCAAAAGTACAGTCAATGTGAAGCCTCTGCTCTTCCTGAGGGCTATCGCCTACAGTTCTATCCAGAACTTCGAGAATGCCATCGACGATCTGGGTATCTATCTGCAAATCGACTCCACTTCATCATTGGCTTATTGGCAAAGAGCTGTGTGTCAGGCCAAGATGAATGAGTTTAATGCTGCCCAGGGTACGAATATCGAGTTGCAGATGGCGAATGTTTTAGGCGACCTCTCCGATGCCATCAAGCAGGCACCGAAGAATGGCTACCTTTATTATAACCGCGGTACGCTCTATGCCCTGCGTAATGATAATCCACGGGCCATCGACGACTTTACTCGTGCCATCCAACAGGAACAGAATCTGGCTGAGGCCTATTATAATAGAGGGTTGGTGTTTATCCGTCTGAAGCGGGTGGATGAAGCTATCACTGACCTCAGCAAAGCCGGAGAACTCGGTCTCTATCAGGCATATAGTGTGATTAAAAAATATACAAGAAAATAGTATTAATAACTAAAAATATAAACTACAATGAAAAGAATCCTAGTAACTGGTGGTGCAGGATTTATTGGTTCCCACCTTTGTGAGCGTCTAGTGAAAGAAGGTAATGATGTTATCTGTCTGGATAACTTCTATACAGGTAGTAAAGAGAACGTGTGGCATCTATTGGGACAGCACAACTTCGAGATTGTCCGTCATGATGTCTGTCAGCCTTATTGGGCAGAGGTAGATGAGATCTACAATCTGGCTTGTCCGGCTTCTCCTGTCTATTATCAGACAGACCCGATTCAGACTACCAAGACCTCTGTATTCGGAGCCTATCACATGCTGGGACTGGCTCGTAGAACGAAGTGTAAGATTCTTCAGAGTTCTACCAGTGAGGTCTATGGTGATCCGAATGTGCACCCGCAGCCGGAGTCCTATTGGGGTAATGTCAACACCATCGGTCTCCGTTCCTGCTATGACGAGGGTAAGCGTTGTGCAGAAACCATGTTCTTCGACTATCATCGTCAGCATGGTGTCCGCATCAAGGTGATCCGTATTTTCAATACCTATGGACCCCGTATGGCAGAGAATGACGGACGTGTGGTTTCCAACTTCATCATGCAGGCTTTACGCAATGAGGATATCACTATTTACGGCGATGGTACACAGACCCGTTCTTTCCAGTATGTATCCGACTTGATTGAGGGTATGATTCGTATGATGGAAAGTGGTGACGACTTCCTGGGTCCTGTGAACATTGGTAATCCTGGTGAGTTTACGATGCTGGAGCTGGCGGAGAAGGTCATCTCCATGACGGACTCTAAGAGTAAGATCGTGTTTAAGCCGTTACCCTCTGATGATCCCAAGATGCGTAGGCCCGATATCTCTTTGGCGAAGGCCAAACTGAATTGGGAGCCGAAGGTGAAGCTCGATGAGGGTCTCGAAAAGACGATCGAATACTTCAAGACGAGATTATAAACCAAAAAAATCATCTTTTTTTTGGTTTTTCTCTCGATTTGCACTATCTTTGCAGCCGTTTAAACTCAAACATATTTTGTAGATATGATTAATATTACTTTTCCAGACGGATCTGTTCGTTCGTATGAGCAGGGCGTGACTGGCTTTCAGATTGCAGAGAGCATCTCTCCGGCTCTCGCACGCAGCGTTGTCAGCTGTGGTGTAAACGGTGAGACAGTAGAGCTGAACCGTCCTATCAACGAGGACGCTACCATCGAGCTCTATAAGTTTGAAGACGAGCAGGGTAAGCATACCTTCTGGCACACTTCGGCCCACTTGCTGGCAGAGGCATTGCAGGAGTTGTATCCTGGCATCCAGTTTGGTTTCGGTCCTGCTGTCGAGAATGGTTTCTTCTATGATGTGCTGTTGAAGGACGGTGAGAGCATCAAGGAGAGTGATTTTCCCAAGATTGAGGCAAAGATGAAAGAGCTGGCGGCGAAAAAAGAGCCGGTGGTTCGTCGTGAAGTGTCGAAAGCCGATGCATTGAAGGAGTTTTCTGCTGATGGACAGACTTATAAGTGCGAGCACATTGAGCAGGACCTAGAAGACGGCTCGATCACAACTTATACGCAGGGTAATTTTACTGATCTCTGTCGTGGTCCACATCTTGTTGACACAGGTGAGATTAAAGCTGTAAAACTGACATCTGTTGCAGGCGCTTTCTGGCGTGGTGATGCAACTCGTGAGCAGATGCAGCGTCTGTATGGTGTTTCTTTCCCAAAGAAGAAGATGCTTGACGAGTATCTGGTGATGCTTGAGGAAGCAAAGAAACGTGATCACCGTAAGATTGGTAAGGAGATGGAGCTCTTTATGTTCTCTGATAAGGTTGGAAAGGGCTTACCCATTTGGCTTCCGAAAGGTACGGAACTTCGCCTGCGCTTGCAGGATCACCTGCGTAAGGTTCAAAAGCGTTTTGGTTATCAGGAGGTGATAACACCACATATCGGTTCAAAGAATCTTTATGTGACATCTGGTCACTATGCTCACTATGGCAAGGATTCTTTCCAGCCAATCCATACCCCAGAAGAAGATGAGGAGTACATGCTTAAGCCGATGAATTGTCCTCACCACTGTGAGATCTTTGCTTGGAAACCTCGTTCATACCGTGATCTGCCATTGCGTATCGCAGAGTTCGGAACAGTCTATCGCTATGAGCAGAGTGGTGAGCTTCACGGTTTGACTCGTGTGCGTTCGTTTACACAAGACGACGCCCATCTTTTCTGTCGTCCAGACCAAGTGAAACAGGAATTCCTGAATGTGATGGATATTATCGGAATTGTGCTGACGGCATTTGGTTTTAACTTTGAAGCGCAGATTTCGCTTCGTGACCCTAACGACCATGAGAAGTACGTGGGAACAGACGAGGATTGGGCTCTGGCGGAGAAGGCCATTGTTGAGGCGTGTGAGGAGAAGGGATTACCTGCAAAGGTGGAATACGGTGAGGCCGCCTTCTATGGTCCTAAACTCGACTTCATGATTAAGGATGCAATCGGCCGTCGTTGGCAGTTGGGCACTATTCAAGTGGACTATAATTTGCCGAAGCGTTTTAACCTCGAATATACGGATGAGGATAACCAGAAGAAGACTCCTGTGATGATTCATCGCGCGCCATTTGGTTCGATGGAACGCTTCTGCGCTGTGCTCATTGAACATACCAGTGGACACTTCCCCTTATGGCTTACCCCCGATCAGGTCGCAATTCTTCCTCTGTCTGAGAAGTATAATGACTATGCTCAGGAGGTCGCTAAGAGGTTTGATATGGGTGGAGTACGTGCTACAATTGATCTGCGTAATGAGAAACTAGGTCGTAAAATCCGCGATAATGAGCTCAAGCGTATCCCATATATGGTAATCGTAGGTGAGAAGGAACAGCAAGACGGTACTGTCGCCGTTCGTCCTCAAGGAGGTGGAGAACAAAGTGTTAAGACCATCCAAGAGTTTATCGATGAGGTGAATACTCGTGTTGCAGAAATGACGAAAGATTTTTGATAACATTGATAGAATGAAGTTGTGAGATAATGAATATGTGAGATGTAAATCGAGGAACCATATGTTAAATAAACATAAATATCAGGGTTTTGAGATTGTTTCATTTCTTCATTATTTCATTTCTTCATTTATTTATCGTAATTTTGCAGCCGATTTTAAAAAATAGTGGATGAAGAATGACAAATTAAAGAACCAGTACCGTGTCAATGAACAGATTCGAGTACGTGAAGTTCGCATCGTAGGAGATGATGGCTCGTCTGTCGTTTCTACTCGTGATGCATTGAACATGGCCCGTGAGCAAGGCGTTGATCTTGTGGAGATTTCGCCAAATGCCAATCCGCCAGTATGTCGTCTCATCGACTATTCCAAATTCCTCTACCAACAGAAAAAACGCCAAAAAGAAATGAAGGCGAAGCAGGTGAAGGTTGAGGTAAAGGAGATCCGCTTTGGACCTCAGACAGATGAGCATGACTATCAGTTCAAACTCAAGCATGCCAAGGAGTTTCTGGAGGAGGGCAATAAGGTGAGAGCCTATGTGTTCTTTCGTGGACGCTCAATCCTGTTTAAAG
>JAEEGK010007991.1_pt1 | contig 25100 bp, 19 predicted proteins | sample 8958771 | NCBI WGS metagenome assembly JAEEGK01 (sample SAMN16246547, study PRJNA631951) | gut metagenome | biome: gut microbiome; feature: rumen; material: SC-attached | host: Bos | place: Iran: Karaj | collected 2018-10
CGCAAGTTACTGCACCGGTGTGCTTGTCGCCGGTGGCGGTCATCTTGGTGTCGTTGTTCTTGGAAGGATAGAATCCCAAGTTGCCTATCACGCCGCCTGCTGCGCTCAATGCATCATCGGCAGTCTTGCACGTAACGGCACCCTCGTTGACGTTGCCGGAGAGGGCGGTAGGATAGTCCTTGGTAGTGGATACCATTGCTCCCACGATACCGCCGGCCCAGCTGTCTGCCGTACCCTTGTTGTCAAGGGTGACGGCGCCCTTGTTGGTGTTGCCGGATACCTCGGTCACCAGGGTGCCGAGTCCGAAGATACCAGCGGCTGAGATCCTGTTCTGGTGGGTGGTGGTGTTGTTGGCAAGGGTTACGGTGATCTTTCCGGTATTGGTATTGCCGATAACCTTGGCCGGGGCAGCATCCTCTCTTTCCTGGGAAGCAACGATACCGCCGGCAGCCTGCCAGTTTGCGTTGTCCTCGGCCTGGTTGAGGACGACATCTCCGCTGTTCACGCATCCCTGGATGGTACCACCACGGTTCAGGGTACCGAGGATACCGGAAATACGGTTGACCTGCTGGAGGTTGGAGGAGATGGTTCCGCTGTTCTTGCAGTTGGTTAATGTAATGCCGTTGTAGTATACACCTCCGATTCCGCCGATAGCCATCCAGGTAGAAGGCTTGGTGGCCTGCTCGTAGGAGATGTCACCCTTGTTCTCGCACTTGTCGATAACGATGGTGCCGTTGGTACGACCTGCGATACCGCCGATCATAACCACCTTTGCCACAGGTATGGTGAAGGTAAGGTTGGCGGCGTTGACGCAGGAGGTGAGGGTAACCTCACTGGACTTGGTGTATCCAAGGATACCTCCGATACCGATTTCCTGGGTCAGGGTTCCTTCGGCATTGATGGTAGCGTAGTTGGTGCAGTTCACGAACGAACCGGCTGCAGATGCAGTACCGGCAATACCGCCGACTCCGATGTAATCGGCAGGCTTCTCTGTTCCTGCAACGTAGTTGATGGTCACGAAGGAAGTTACGTTCTCCAGCACGCCTGCGTTGTCGGCAATGAGTCCGGCAAAGTCGCCGCCTGCGCCTTCAACGGCAGAGATGGAGCTCTTCCCGTCGTATGTCTTGCCGTCGGAAGATCCGAACACGATATTCTTGATAGTACCAGTGTTGAGCAGCACCAGACCTGACTTGGCGTCTGTAGACTCTACGCTGAAGTTGTAGATCTTGTGTCCCTTGCCGTCGAGAATAGCTGCAAATGAAGAGATAGGGCTTATCTTGGCACCGCCGCAGTCGATATCGGCACCGAGGGAGTACTCCTCATCAGCTGTGAGGGTTGGAGCTTCAGTGATGAAGGTCAGCAACCGTTCGGCAGTCTTGATGACTGTTGGATCTTCAGGAGTAGGAGGAGTAGGAGGGTCGTCCGGATTAGGTTCCTCAGCCTTACCTGCCTGATAAACAAGCAGTTTTGCAGAACTCTTGGCATCTTTGGCGGCAATGGTCACCTCGCCGTCGCGCTCTTTGCCGTCATTGGCGGCCACGATGATCGAGAGGGTGGTGCTTCCGTTGCCGGATTCAGGAGATACCGTAACCCAGGATGGTGCGGATACAACCCACTCGCAGTTGGCAGTCAGGGCCGCAGTCTTGGTCTCACCATCAGCGGTCACCTTCAGGATAAGCGGATCCAGAGACACCTGGGAAGGAGTCAGGATCGTCTGTTTCTCCTGGCAGGCCACAAAGGCGGACAGGGCCAGGACAGAAAGTAGAAGGGATTTGATTTTCATGACTATGTGATTATTTTAGTTTCGATAACATCCACTTTGGATAATTGGTACAAATGAAACGAAGGTCAGCATATCGGTTGATATAGTAGTTTACTGCCTCTTCGGAGTACACGGCATTGCCGTCACCGGACTGGCTGTCGATATTGAAGACGCTGATTTGCATTCCTGCATTCTTGAACTCATCGATGGTGCGCTGGCCGTCGCCGTAAGGAGTCATATAACTCTTTGCCGACAGGTTCGCCCAGTTGAATCCCTTGGATTTATGGCCTGCAGGATTCTTGTTGGCCATCCAGCCTACCGGAATGCCGTAAACAACCATACAGTTTGCGGCTGCCGCGGCAACTGTTTCGTTGCCAGTGCAGATGAACTCGCAGAACTTCTCGGCTTTGCGCTCCTTGATTATCTCGCAGGAGCGCTGCACGGCTTTGATAGGATAGGCGGTCAGGTTGCCGTCGAGGTTTTTGATATCAAGGACCAGTTTGGTGCAATTGCCCTCGACCTGCACTATATCGAGGAAATCCTCAAGAACAGGTATCGTTTCGCCATTCTTCAGGACTCCGGCCTTGCGGATCTCTTCGAGCGTATGCTCCCAAGGCCTCAGACCGTTGATGTAGTACGTATCGGTAGCGTGACCGATGATGACATTGTTGTCCTTGGTCCAATAGATATCGCACTCCATGGCGTAGCACTTAAGTGACATCGTGTACTTAAGGCCGGCACGGGAATTATCGGGAATGCCGCTTTCGCGGGAGCCGCCGCGGTGCGCTACAACCCTGTTGTCGCAGGGTGCGGGCTCTGTGGCTAGCTCCGTAGGAGGGTCGACCGGATCTTCGCCGCCATCGCCTCCCTTTGGCTGTGGAATATCGACCTTGTTGCAGGAAAACGCCAACAAGCCCGCGGCAGCAAGCAATGCAAATAGTTTAATCGCTTTCATCTACTTGGCTGACTGTGTAACTGTATATATTACCGAACGACCGTCGGCTACGGTAAACCTTAGGTTGACGATACGCTTCTTGCCGGTAGTGTTGGCTGACACAGTACAGGACACTCCGTCCTGTTCCACGTCCGCATCGTCTCCGTTGTATGTACCGGTGAAGTGGGATTTGTAACGGATCTTGCTTGCCGTCACCCATCCTGGTGCTCCGTCGATAGACAATTCCCAAGGAACGTCAAGACTTGGCCCCTGGTTCACTACCACCGCGGCCTCGAAGCTTCCGCCTTCTGCAGGAATAGCACCGGGATCAGGAGTCAGCGCCACCCTGACGCTGCTCATATCCGCTCCCTCAGGGAATTCCTCCTTGTTGCAGGAAAGCAATCCCAGACCGAGAACCACTGCAAAGGCTATAGCAAATATTCTTTTCATAACTTCTTTCATTTTAAGACATTAAGACCATCCTTGGATTTGGTGCAGGTTGGAATTCCTGTTGAGGGAACCCTGAGCGATAGGCCAAAGAAGAATGTTAGGATTCTTGGCCTTCAAACTCTCGAAGGTCTGATCAGGAATCTCGGAATTCGGCACCATCGACCAGATCTTGCCGGTACGGATAAGTGCCCACCAGATCATACCCTCGGCAGGGAACTCGAGGAAGTACTCGTTGACGATGTTGTCAAGGACGTCGGCAGGGGCGCTGCTGGTGTAATAGTTATCCTTGCCGTATGCACGCTTGGCTATTACGTTGAGAGCCTTGTTGGCTCCGGCGTAGTCCTTCTTGTAGTACAGCATTTCGGCTTCGAGCATTACCAGGTAGCCATAGCGGTAGTAGATAAGGTCGTTGTCCTGGATCACTGGGCTCTTGGACATATCTCCGGTAAGCTTGTTGCACCAGGTAATCTCGTGGTGGTCGGCTGCGGAGGAATATGGACCGTATCCAAGATTGGTGGCTACACGCTTGTCGCCCTTGGCCTCGCTTGCCTTGAGGATATCCACGAAGCCTTGGGAATAGCTCCACCACTGCGTGGATGAGATAGGCACAGGATTGTTGCGGTAAGCCGAAGCGATGAGGTTGCTAGGATTGCAGAAGTAAATCTGATAGCCGCCGGTATTGGAAGCACTGAGAGCCAGCGAGAAGATTATCTCGTTGTTCTTCTTGTTGGTACGGTCGAATATCTTGGCGTAATCGTCCAGCACGTTGCTGTAGTTCTTCGCCTTGTTGATAGCCTGCTCGGCCATATCGAGGTACCTGTCTCCACCGTTGCGGGTTGTATACATCCACAATGCGTAGTCGGCAAGCAGGGTGTAATAAGCTGCCGGCGTTCCGAAATACTTCTCGGAGCCCAGCTTCTCGGGCTTGCAGTTCTGGACAAGGTCGGTTTCAACCTGCTGGTAGACTTCGGCCGCACTCTTCTGCTTTGGATAGCACTCTTCCTGAGTGGTAGATTCAACCGGAAGCAGGTTGAGGGGAACTTCACCCCACACGCGGGCAGCGTGGAAGTAGCAGAACGCCCTTGCGAAATAAGCCTGCGAGAGCGCCCAGTCGAGCCTGTCTTGCGAAGCGTTGCATTCAGCAGCGTGCGCTATGACAGCATTGGCCTGGTCGATTGTGGAATACAACCCCGACCATCCGATCGTGTTGGATGGCGTAAGAGTATTGTGGCGGCAGGCGATCTTGAAGTTGTCCTGCACCTTGCTCTCGAGTGAAGGACCCCACATAAAGTCACCTACACGTGTCTCGCCGAAGTAGAATACATTGCACTCGGCCTCGGAGAAATAAGCCTGCATCCTCTTGTAGATGCCTGGCACTGACTGCTCCAGGTCAGATGCGTCCTTCCACATGTTACTTCTGGACAGAGCGTTGTCGTAAGGGATGTCGAGATCCTTGTGGCAGGCGCTGAAAGCGGCAGTGCAAACAATCAGAAGGCAGAATGATTTGAGTATATTTTTCATAATCGTGTCCTCCTTAGAATGTTAACTTGAGATTGAACAGAACCTTGCGGGCGGCAGGCATCAGGTTGGATGTCGCGCTTCCCATCTGCACGGAACTGTACATATTGGAATCGGATTCGGAGCTGATACCGGTCTCAGGGCTGATAGCACCGGAGAGCCTGGTGAAGTACCACAGAGTGTTGCCTGTGACACCTACGGTGATTTTCTTCATCGCTATCTTCTTGGCCAGATTGTCTGGCAGATCGTAGTAGATGGAAGCGTCACGCAGGCACAGGTAGCTGGCATTCTCTACGTTGAAGCTGGACGCGCGGGAGTAGTTGCGGTTGCCGTAGTCGGCATCGTTCGGGAAGAAGCGAGCCCATTTGGCGTTCTCGTCTCCCGGTTTGCGCCAGCACCCGTCCACGAGGTTCACGTCCACGTTGGAGTTGCTGTACCCCAGCGTGTTCTGAATCATACGTGTCTTCATATAATTGTAGATGCTGTGGCCCAGAGCGTAGTCGAAGTAGATGTTGAAGGTAACCCTGTTCCAGCGGATGGTATTGTTGATACCTCCGGTGGAGTGAGGCATTACGTTACCCAGCAGGAACATATCGGTAGCATCGATCTGCTCGGCTCCGTCAGAAGTCTTGGCTGTACCATAACGGTTGACCCACTCGAAATCGCCCGCATCCTTGCGGCCTGCGATCGACTGGCCGTCGGTACGGCGGTAACCGTGCGACTGGGTGTCGTAGTATGCAGCTGCGGCCTGTTCGTCAGTCTGCAGTATGCCGGCGACCTTGTAACCCCAGATGCGTCCCAGAGGCTCACCCACGGCAGTACCACCGAAGCGGTAGCCGTTGGCAGTGGTATAGCCGCCTATTCGCCAGCCATAGATAGGTTCTCCATTGTCATTGAACAGGAGATTTCCGTCCATATCCTTGAGCTGGTACTTATACTCATCAGGGAGCGAAAGGATCATGTTGCGTGAGTAAGAATAAGTAAAGTCGGTCTCCCATGAGAAGTGGCGGGTCTGGACGTTTACTGTATGAAGCTCAAACTCGGCACCCCAGAAACGGACGCTTCCTACATTGGAGTTGACGCTGCCGATCTGGCCGGTATCCGGAAGGGTGATTCCGTAGATAAGGTCGTTGGTGACCTTGTCGTAGTAGTCGGCGATGATGCGTACGCGGTCGTTGTACAGTCCCACATCGACACCAAGGTCGAGCTGGGTGGTGGTTTCCCACCTCAAGCCCGTGTTGACCATCTTGGATGGCAGGAGCACGTTGTACACATCGTATGTGCTTGCTGAATAGGCTCCCAGAGGGTCGGTACGGGCGATATCGTTGTTACCGGTCTGACCGAGGGAAGCACGTATCTTCAGCATATTGATCTTGTCCTTGCTCACATTGAAGAAAGGCTCTTCGCTGATGACCCACGCTGCGGAAACGGAAGGGAAGTAGCCCCATTTGTTCTCGCCCAGGAAGAGCGAGCTGCCGTCGGCGCGGAACGTAGCGGACAGGATGTAGCGGTCGGCGTAGTTGTATCCGATACGGCCGAAGTATGAGATGAGAGCCGTCTCGTAGTCCTGGTTGCTCATACTCATCGTTCCTGCGGTATTGGAACCGCCAGAGCCGAGGATAGGCACCTTGTCGGAAAGAGAACCGGAGTTGGCGGCATTCAGATACCAGTAATGCCACTTGGACCAGTCATATCCTGCCGTTCCGCTGATGCGGTGCTTGCCGAAACTCTTGTCGGCGGTAAGGTATGCCTGGAAGTTCTGGCGCTGGGTCTGCGTACGGGTCTCAGTGGTGCTTCGGCTGGTACTGACGAAGTTGATCGAACCGTTGACCTCTCCCTTGGTATAGTAGCTTCCGCGATAGCTGTTGTCGTACATCGCGTACTGGACGGTACCGGTAAGCCAGTCGGTGATCTTGGCCTTGAGGTTCATGCTGCCCATGAATTTATGGCGCTGGGTCTCGCGGTCGTAGAAGGTCTCGTAGAACTCGGCGGTCTGCTGGTTCTTGTTGGTACCACCGGTTGCGAAGGTGCCGTCAGGATACTTGCCGATATGTGTAGGAGACATCATGATACCACGGCCGAGGACGGTAAAGTAGTCGTTGGTCATAGGGTTCTTGACCGCATTGGAGAAGTCGAAAGTTGTAGAAGCGGTGAGCCACTTGGTCACGTTGAACGCGGTATTACCGTGCATCGTGAAGTTATTGTAGGCGCTCATCGCCACCATTCCTTCATCACCCATGTAACCGACGGATGCTGCATACTTGACATCCTTGTTGCCGCCGTTCACACCTACGTACTGTTTATGATATAAAGAAGGATGATACCATTCTTTCTGCCAGTCGTGGTCGGTGTAGATAATGGTCTTGGAAGGATCTATCGGGTCTGCCATTGATAGGTATCCATCAGGAACCGCTTCGCCGTCAACAAGATAGCGGGTTGAATATGTGGAAGAAGCCTCGGTGTTTCCAATACCCGCACCGTTGGCACCGTTGAGCACCAGAGGTGCATTCGGCCCCATGAACGCGGCAGGACGGACGATGGTGAGGAACTCGGTTGCATTCGCCAGTTTCCAAGTACGGGCCGGCGAAGTGAAGCCGACCTGGGAGTCGAATACTACCTGAGGCTGCTTGAAGGCGTTGCCCTTCTTGGTGGTCACGAGGATAACACCGTTGGATGCCCGGCTACCATAGATAGCGGATGATGCTGCATCCTTCAGGACTTCTATGGATTCGATATCGTTAGGGTTAAGGTCCTCGATTCCGCGCTCTACTCCGTCCACCAGGAACAGAGGGTCGTTGCTTCGGTTGATGGACGAACCACCTCGGATCAGGAATCGTGGACTCTCGCCCGGGAGGTTGTTGTTGGAAGCGATGCGCAGACCAGTCACCTTACCCTTGAGGGCATCACCCACGGTCGATACTGGAGCGTCCATAAGCTTTTCTCCGTCAACCTTGGCGATGGCGGTGCTCAGGGTCTTGCGAGACTGGGTACCGTAACCCACGACCACGACATCATCGAGGATGTTCTGGTCGTTTTCAAGGGCGACGTTCAACACGGAACGTTTGCCGACAGGGATTACCTGGGTGGCATAACCGATGAAGGAGAACTCCAGGGATTGGCCGGGAGCGACGTACACTGAGTAGCGGCCGTCGGCATCCGTGGTAGTACCCTTGGTGGTACCAGAGATAATGACTCCGGCACCAGGAAGAGGATCACCGTTAGAATCGACCACACGTCCCGTCACCACAGCACCCTTTTCCTGGGGCTGCTGCTCGGCGGTGAGCACCACGGTCCGGTTGACCACCTTCCAGGTGATTCCCTTGCCGCTGAATGCCTTCGTGAGAATCGATTCCAATGAGGCTTGGCTTTCCTTTATGGAGATATTCCCCAAAGCTTTTGAAGCCAAGTCGGTCTCATAAGAAAACAGCACGCCGGTCTGCCCGGTGAGGGCGGCCGTGAACGAGCTGACTGTAGCTCCAGGTATGGACAGGTCCAAATCGTAGAGCTTTCCCTGGGTACGTGCCGAAGCCGCAGGGCCTGCAAGCAGGCAGAGCAGCAGGGACAATCCCAGAGTCAACAGAATTCTTTTTCTCATAATTGATTGGTTAAAAGTATAATAATATGATGTTTATTGAATTGTGAATTCAGCTCCTGTCATATATTCCAAAATGGAAAGGATGTCTTCGAGCGTGTCGGACTTCAGGACCGCAAGATTGTAGCGTTTGTCGTCGTCTCCTCCGCTGAAACTGATATTCTTACGGAAGATGGAGGAAAGCTTGGAAGTAATTTCTTCTATCGTTGCGTCTGAGATGGACATCAGGTTGTACTTGTCGGTGACGAAAGCGGTTGCGTACACGGGTTCTACGCGTACATCACCCGTGAGCGCCTTGAACGTTGCCTTCTGGTTGGGGCTGAGCGTTACCATGGAAGCCCCTTCGGACGAAATCAGCCTCACGCTTCCTCGCTCCAGCACCACCTGTGATACCTCCGGGGATGATGAAACCGAGAAGGCCGTCCCAAGCACTTTGATCCCAATGTTGTCGGTGTACACCACGAAGGGCTTCAGTTCGTTGCGCGTTACGTCAAAGTAGGCGTCGCCGTGGAGTTTGACTTCTCTTCTGTCATCCAGCGTGCTTACATTGTATGAGATTTCAGCTCCGGGATGAAGATAGACTCGTGTGCCGTCGTCCAGTGCGAATTGGATGGTTTCTGCAGTGAGGTTTACTGCCTGCTCCATAGGTACCGGGGCTGTCCTGCTTATGCCTGTTCCACGGAATACGAAAACAGACACTACCGCTACTATGACTGCCGCAACCGCCCAGCCTGCAAGCCTGAGAGGCATACGCTCACGACGCTGTGACTCGGCTGCATCTATCCGTGCATCCAGCCGGGCTATCATAGATTCTGTATCCGAATACAGCGAGGGAGAAGCTATCGTTTCGTGGAGAGAGCAGTTGGCCATAAACAGCGAGTAGAACCGGCGGTTTTCTTCCGACTCTTCCAGCCATTCCACAAGCTTGCGCTTATCCTGCTCATCGGCGGCACCACGCGTATGCCGCACGATAATGTTCATTAATTCTTCTTGCATACTCTATATAAATACAAGAGAAATCCTGGAAACACCTAATGGAAAAGGAATATTTTATACTCCGGCAAGGGACGAGCGGAGCTGGCGGAGTGCGATGTACATATGGTTCTCCACGGTACTGAGCGAGATACCAAGGCGCTCGCTGATTTCCTTGTTGGTAAGATTGTCGATATAGCTGAGCGTGAAGACTTCTTTGCAACGTGGTGAAAGCGAACTGACAGCCTCGGAGATGATGTCGCGAAGGTCGGCGTTGAATATGCTCCGTATCACAGGGTTACGGTCCGGGGACCAGCAGTCTCCGGCCAGAGAAAGCAGGCGCTCTTCATATTCGCCGGTGAACAGATTGTTGCGGCGTGCCCTTTTGATGTAGTTGATGCAGCGGTTGTAGACAGACCGCAGAAGATATGCCTGGAGGCCGCGATCGTCCTCACGGAGCTTGCGGCGGTTCTGCCACACGCCGAACAACACATCCTGCACCACATCTTCGGCCCAGGACTGGTTGACTCCAGAAAGGAAAAGCCGGGCGAATGAAATAAGTGACGCGTAGCGCTCACGGCACAGTACGTCAAATGCATTTCTGTCCCCCGATTTAATAAGTAATATCAATCCGGCTTGCATCTCCGCAAAAAACTTCCGAATTCAAAGATAAACAATAAATGACAAATAATATATATCTTTGATGCGGATTAGTGTAGCATATTATTTTATTATCGATTCATTATGAGAAAGTTGTCTGTTCTTTTCGTCATTGCGGCCCTTGCCGTTGCCGCGTTTGTTTCCTGCAACAGGGAGGATCCTGAAAAGGAGAAGAGTCCTTATGACAAATATGCAGTAGACCTTGGCCTGAGCGTAAAGTGGGCGAGTGTCAACGTAGGGGCGTCGGACGAAAAGGAACTGGGTAATTATTATGGATGGGGAGAAACCTCCGAAAAGCCTGATGGTACTTACTATGACTGGGACAGCTATCTGGTATTCAAAGGAATAGGTACAGACGACGACTCGCGCGATGCGGCTCTTGCCCGACTCTACGACAGCAATCTGATACTGAAAGGCGAATATGACGTCGCCCACGTGAAATGGGGAGGATCCTGGAGGATGCCTACTACCAATGAGGTTCAGGAACTCTTTGAAAAGTGCACATGGGAGATGGTGCCGTCTGATTTCGACAGTTGGACCGCAGACAATCCGGGCGGCTGGAAAGTGACCAGCAAGATCAACGGGAAGTCTATCTTTATTCCGGCCGCCGGACAACGGACAAATATGAGCCTTGACAAAGACAAAGGCAGGCAGGCGTATTATTGGACTTCGAACCGTGACGAAGATTCGGAAATGTTCGCCCAAGGTTTCGGCAGGTTCAAGAATGTGCCGTTGTCGCTTATCCAGTATGTCTGTATGGGTTGCACGGTGCGTCCAGTCTGCCCTTGACAACCTGTTCCGGGTTCTATCTCCGGATCAGTCTTTTAGTAACCGGAATCATACGCGGGTCTGACAGGCTCAGGCTGTCTATACCAGCCTCCAGAAGGAACTCCGCATACTCCGGATCGGAAGCCGCTTCACCGCAAATCCCGGCTTTTATTCCGGCTTCATGAGCGTTGGACACAACTACCTCGACGGCATTCTTGACCGCGATGTCTTTGGGGTTGTAAAGTATTGACACTCCGCTGTTTCCACGATCAGCTGCCATAATATACTGGGTAAGGTCGTTCGTCCCGATACTGAAGAATTCCACCTTTTCCGCTATGGTCCTGCCGGCAAACACTGACGCCGGAGTCTCCACCATGGCGCCAAGAGGTATCGAGCTGCCAAACTCTTTACCTTCCGCGGACAATTCAGCCTTACATTCTTCAATCAAGGCCCTGACCCTATCGATCTCGGCTGAGGTCGTGACCATCGGAACGAGAATCCTCACATTCCCAAATGAGCCTGCCCGGAGGATTGCCCTCAGCTGTATTTTGAATAAACCAGGATTGGCCAGACAGAGCCTGACTCCGCGTACGCCGAGGAATGGATTGTCCTCAGGCTCGATGGAGAGATATGGCATCTTCTTATCGCCACCTATATCCATTGTCCTTATGGTGAGAGGCTTATCTCCGCATAGAAGAGCTGCGTCTCTATAGATCTCGAACTGCTCTTCCTCTGTCGGGAACTCTTCGGAACGCATGAACACAAACTCGGTGCGGAACAGGCCGATCCCGTCAGCCCCTGCCGCCATGGCCTTCGCAACATCCTCGACACATCCGGCGTTACCATATACATTGACAATATGGCCTTGGTATTCAACAGGTTCCTGGATTATCTCAGATTCCCTGTCTTTCACTATACGGCTTTCCGCGAGCTTCGACAACTCATCCTCCGTGGGATTGACCGCTACCTCTCCGGCGTTCCCGTTGACAATGAGGTTATCGCCATCAGCAATCATATCGATATCGACCCCAAGCGCCACAGGAATTCCCCTGGACGTGGCGATGATGCATACGTGGCTGGTCACGCTTCCCTTCCTGGTGACAAAGGCGCTTACCTTTGACAGATCCATCCTGGAAGTGTCAGAAGGGAATATTTCATCCGCCACCACCACGGAGCCTTCGGGAATATCGAGCGAGCCGGAGAAGTTCCCGGCTAACCTGGACTCGAGATTGCGGCAGACATCCTTGACGTCATCCACCCTGGCACGGAGATACTCGTCGTCTATCGATGAGAACATCGACACGATATCATCACAGGCAGAGGCGACAGCCTCCAAGGGATTCTCCCCGCCAGCAAGATGCTCTTCAATAGCGTCACTGAGCATAGGATCATCCAGAATCTCCAAATGAGCAGCGAATATATCATTCTCCACGGAGAGGACCGAAAGCCTTTCCCGCTCCGCCTCGAAAGCCTCGTCAATACTCATAACGTGCGCCCCGGCGGAGTTTCCCCGGCAAAGCCTGAAAGCCTTTCCGGAGCCATAACCTGAGGTTGACGCGACTGACTTTATAATCATTCGGTTACGGATTGAATAAGATTCACGATGGCATTGACAGCCCCCGCCTCGTCACCGCCCTCGGCTCGGATCTCGACCTCGGTTCCCTTCTTGAGTCCGAGAGAGAGGATGGAGAGCATGCTGGTGGCTTTGACGGTCTTTTCTCCGGAGGTTATGGTAACAGCCGAGTCAGGGAAGGACTTGGCGATTCTCACGATTTCACCGACAGGCCTTGCGTGAAGCCCGTTAGGAGCCGTTACAACAACTTTCTCAGTGGTCATATTATTCCAATGTTTTTAAAATATCCTCAGGATCGCTCGTAACCGAAAGTCTTTCAAGGACTTCCTCGTCATCGAGAGCGGAACTGATCTTGGCCAGGATATCGAGATGGGCGTCTCCGGCCCCGGCAATTCCTATCACGAGACGGGCTTTCTCCTCTCCGAAATCCACACCGTCAGGATATTGCAGCACGACTATTCCAGACTCTCGCACCAATGCTTTGGTCTCCGAAGTGCCGTGAGGGATGGCGAGCCCCATTCCCATATAAGTGGAAGCAACCTTCTCCCTTTCAAGCATTGACTCGGCGTAACCGGATTCTACATATCCTGAGGCCTCCAGCATATGTCCGGCCCTGAGAATGGCATCTTCCTTCGACTCGGAAGGCAGGCCGGTGAGGATATTCTTGATCCGCAGAACTCCGGTTTCTTCAGTCCCTTTCCCCAACCGACCTAAAAGCGAGTCGAGAGCCGGGTCGGAGATGAAATTCGTTATCCTCACGACCTCGTGCCCGTGAACCCTGTCGGCAAGATTGCTCTGGCACACGACAATGTCGGCGTCATCCGGGATCGAGTCGACCGCGCTGTTCGTGCAGGTTATCGAGCCGAGCCCGTTCTTCATCAGTCTGGCTTTGAAACGTGTGGCTCCCAGGGCACTGGAACCCATACCGGCGTCGCAGGCGAAGACGATCTTGCGGATTGTTCCCGGAAGAGGTTTTATCGAGGCTCCATCCTCAGCCGAAGGTGCATTCTCATTCTCTCCCTGGAAATCCGGGCGCGCCTTTATGATAGGTATTGAGAGCAGGAAAGATATCGCGGTGGCGATGAAAACTCCCAATATTCCGATAAGGGTTCTTCCCCTCGGGGACATCAGGATTATCGAGATCAAACTTCCCGGAGAGGCCGGTGCGACAAGCCCGAAGTCAGTCAGAGTGAAGAAAGAGAGCGCACAGATATTACCGATAATGACCGGAAGGAGCAATAACGGACGGGCTAGGACATAGGGGAAATAAATCTCATGGATTCCGCCGAAAAGCTGGATTACAGCAGCCCCTGGGGCCGATTGCTTGGTCATACCCTTTCCGAATACCCAGCAGGCCAGAAGGATTCCGAGACCGGGACCCGGGTTAGGATCCACCAGGAAAAGCATGGAGTGGCCCATCTCGGCGGCTTGCTGTATTCCCAGCGGGGTCATTATGCCGTGGTTCACGGCGTTGTTCAGGAATACCACCTTGGCGGGATCGACGATCAAGGAGAGGAGAGGGTTCAACTTATGCCTGAGCATCCAGTTCACACCGGAGCCGAGGGCGTTCGACAACCCTTCCACGACTCCACCGATGAGCAGATATCCCGCGATGGCAAGAAGCATAGCGATTATGCCCAGGGAGAAATTATCGACGAGCATCTCGAAGCCGGCGCCGACCTTGCCTTTGACAAGGTTGTCGAACTTCTTGATACACCAGCCTGCCAAAGGGCCCACGATCATAGCCCCGAGGAACATAGGGGTGTCCGTCCCGATTATCACACCCATCGCGGCCACCGCTCCGGCTACTCCTCCTCTATATCCGCTGACATTCTTTCCCGCTGTGAATGCTATCAATGTGGGAAGCAGATACTTGAGCATCGGCGCGACCATTTTCGCCAGATGCTCGTTAGGGAGCCACCCACCGGGAATGAACATAGCGGTGATCAGTCCCCACGCGATGAACGCTCCAATATTCGGCATCACCATCGCGCTTAGGCTTCTTCCGAATCTCTGTACAGCCTCTCTCATATGGAAATCACTATCTATACAAAGTTAGGATAAAAAATAGTATAACGGATGGAAATATTTGTAAACATTGTATATCTTTGACTTTTGAAGTGTTGTACTTCTAATTGGATTTTACTTTTACCTTTTTAATCATGAAATTATTTCCCGGCATATTGACAGCATTGATGCTGGCTGTGGCATCCGTTTCCGGCTGTTCCCTCTTTGATATCGATGACGAAGGTGATGAGGGCGGAAGCTCTTCTGCCCAGTCAGGGCTTCTGCCCGGAAAATTCACGGTAGATGACCAGGGGCATCAGATCGGCTTCTCGCAAGGACTTCTTCTCTATTTCTGGAGAGGGGATAACAAAGGTAAGTGGATGTTCGCCGAACACCAGTGGGATGTCTCCGCTACCGACGCAATCGCCCACTATTGCTGGGGTTGCAGCGGCTATCCGCACGGCGCTAACGTTACGGACCCAGACTCCTATTCCGATGGCCATCCTGAAGATTTCTATGCTTATGGCGACCCCAAAGCCAAATTAAGCGATAACACAGGCAAAGCGGACTGGGGATATAATGCGATACTCAACGGCGGCAACAAGGAAGGACTATGGCGCACACCGGAATCTTCGGAACTCGGTTATATCATGTCCAAACGTACTACGGAGTCCGGATTGCGGTACGTGCTGGCAAAGATAGATGGCAAACGAGGTGTGATATTTCTTCCTGACAACTGGAAAGAGTCTGCATACACGTTCAACAACCCGAATTCCAGGGAATATGGAACATATGACAAGAACGTCATCTCCACCAGTGACTGGACAAAAACACTGGAACCTGCAGGGTGTGTCTTCATCGTGGCGGCCGGTCAGTTGAAATCGTGGGTCGAAGATTTTCCGCGTCCTGTAGCCCGTTCGGGGGAGGAGGGTCATTATTGGCTCAATGTGGCACTCCCATCGGATGCTACCGAGTGCAGTTCATACTTCTTTGGTCCGAACGATGTCTCTACCGGATATCAGGTACGCTGGGCCGGATACTCCGTCCGTCTGGTTCGTGACGTGAAATGATTCGGGATTAAGTTTGCTTCCTGGCAATTAGTCGAAGACTTCGGCGAGTTTGTCAGCCAGCGCTACGCCTCGGAGGCCACGGGCTACTACGATGCCTTCAGGGTTGATCAGGAGGTTGTCAGGGATGGAGTTTACAGAGTAAACACCAGCGGCCACACTGTTCCAAGACTTCAGGTCAGAGAGATGGATCCATGGCATCTGCCATTCTATGATAGCCTTTCTCCAGAGATCCTTATCATCGTCAAAGGAAAGCCCTACAATGTCAAAACCTTTGTCGTGGTACTGCTTGTACATAGCTACGACATTGGGCATTTCGGCCTTGCAAGGTCCGCACCATGAGGCCCAGAAGTCGATCAGCACCCACTTCCCCTGGCCTACATACTCGCTCAGCTTATGCATATTGCCATCTGGGTCAGCCTCTTCCAAATCCAGGAATTTCTGGCCGATGATGGCACTCTTGGCATCTTCGGCCTTCAATTCTTCATTCATGGCATTTTCCAGGCCTTCCTTGAGATCCACCACGAATGGATGCTTTGCAAATGGGGCGTCTGAGGAAACAAGTTCGTTGAACTTCTCGTAGCCCAAGACTTCGGGGACATTCTCAATGAAAGCGACAGGTATGAGATTGTCCATATTCTCCTCTATGATGGCCAGTTTGGTATCTGCAAACTGCTGGAACACAGCCTCATACTGCGCGACAAATTCGTCCTTGACGGCATCCTGCTCTTCCTTGGAGAGCGCCAAAAAACCATCGATGAGTTGATTCAACCGTGAATAGGCCTTGGAGTTCCGCTTGTCACATTCCGTCAGTTTGACATTCTGTGCCGATCCGGTGACTGAGCTGTCGGTGAAATTGATTTGCACGGGAACACCATCGTTAATTAGCGGGTAATGCCAGTCGGAACCTTCGACCACTATGTCCAAAAAGGCATCCTTGGTGGCCTTACCCATCATCTCGAAGGTGCCGTCGACAATAACCGAGCTGTCAATGTCGTCAGCTATGATCCGGTCAACCAGATAGACGGTAATCCCATCCTGGGGCGCGTTCATACCTGTAATGTGATACTTCGCATCATTTCCGGAGCACGCCAGCATCCCTGCCGCGGCCATTGAGAGCATAAGCAAAGAATTAGCTTTCATACGCATTGTTATTAAATAGTCTTTTACCCTTCCATACGGGCCAGGATGAGTTGAGCAAAAATAACTATTCTGTCCTGTCCAAGCAAGAAAACGACAGCGAGACAAACAATTCTTGTTTATCTCGCTGTAAATCAGTATGTTAAGAGTAAGATTCTCTCTTAATACTCCTCTTCGTTAAAATTATGGAGTAGTTGATGTTAAAATAATTCATTATCAACTACTTACATCTGTGTTCAAAAACTTGGGTCAGTCATAGGGGAAGTCTGAGGCAGGCTGAGACCCACTAACTGACAATATACTATCCAATATTACTATCCCAAAGAATCAATTGTATGTGCCATAGGCAGGCTCCATTTCAACATCCTTCATGCCTTCATTTGGCGGAAAGGAAATCTTTTTATAGGTCTTGCCATCTTCTTCAACCACATCCCCTTTCCTTAACCAATACTTTTGAATCACATAATCAGACATCTTCCCAACACCCCAATTCTCGTCTAATCTCTTTGCATCAAATATGGCTATCATCAGGACATCTGTCTCCCAGAAAACATCTTCAACAACCCATTGTGCATCCACTGGCCGACCTGTCATAACATCTGCAAAAGACCCCATTTGACCAGGCTCTATGTAATGTAAGTACCATTTATCATTTAATTCATCAATAGTCTGAGGGTCATTCCCTGTTTTTAAGCCGGTCTTCTGGGACCAGATATATATACCCTCACTATACTGATTCTCTAAATCAAGAGAATAGAAGTAATCACATGATGAAACAGCTACTACTGCCACCAGCATTATTGCTATGTGCTTCAATGATTTCATAGTCAATAATACATATAGATTAAAACCTCATTGCTATTGCTATTCCATTTCCAGTTGGAGCATATCCAACTGTGGCTACGGTTTGCCCAGCAGCATTTTTTATTTTCTTCATTCTGCTACCACCGAACCAAGCAATACCTGCACCAGCAAGCATAGTCACAAAACCACCAATCTCAAATCCTTGTCCTGTTTTATATGCAGGTTGCTGTTTGGCTTCTTGATTCAAGTTGTAGATTTCTTCTACTGTCCCAGTTGTTGAATGGCTGTTAGTATATTTATTTTGTTCAATAATACAAACGACATTACCACCAAGCCAAGCAACAGCACCGACACTGGCAGTTATAATACCACCGTAAAAAGTTGTCTTGGCCGTCTTGTATTCCTTTGTAGAAGTTACATCAACATTTGTGGTATTTGCATACTGACCAAATGCCATCACAGAGGACAGTAATAATAGAATAAATGAAGGGACTAACTTGTGCATTACAATAATAAATGGTTGTTATTCGCAAAGATAGTAATATTTCCCCACCAACTATTCCTTTTCTTTCAGGGATAGTCCCAAAGTGGCTGAAAAACCAAAAACTGCCAAGGATGATTCCTTGGCAGTTTTGTAATTTATTGATTTTCAATATATTATCAAATCAATATTCCTCCTCGTTAAAGATAGATTGCGAGATTGATTATCAATTAGTTATGTGTTTTTAACTGAATTTTATACAAACAAATTCTGATGTCTGAGGATTTCAAATGAGGGGTTTGTTTGTATCATCAGGATAACTCGGAAACAGTGGTGGCCTTTCTATGTGTAAATCATAAAATCACAATCTCTTCAGTTCGAAACCATCCTTTCTCTATAGCTTTCGCCTTGACAACTTCAGGAGATTCTGTGTACATTACTACCGCCAATGAATTCTTTGCTCTGGTACAAGTTACATAAAACAACCGTTGTGTCCGTTCAATTGAAGTTTCTTTCCCTTGAGCGTAATTATTCTTGTCAGTATCAGACAATGCTTTCACTCCAAATAATTTATCATAACTAAACATAAACCCTTTTGCTTCGGAATCATCAATAATAACCATTACCCTATCAAACTCCAAGCCCTTCACTCCCTGATGAGTATCGAAACGGGTCTTCTGATTGACATAATCGTCATATCGTCTAACCATATCTATGGGTAAATCCATTGCTTGAACCCAGGCTGCCAAATCTTCGTCATCTTCAGTAGTAATATCTTCTAAGAGCAGTTTACTCGCTCTTAGGACAACATCCGGAATAGTCAATAATTGAGATTTGTATATGACCTCAACTATTTCACGTATGGTTTTATTGCAATTTACGAGAGCAGACATTTTACCAGCCTCTTCTCTGCATCGCAAATATAAATCGTAAGGCTTCTCCGATACTTCTTTACTGAGCAAGGGGGAATATGCTTTCAATAAATTCAGTGCAACCCTTCCATCACCATTAACTGACTCTGCGATAGGCAACACCTCTTTTGTGAAGAATTCTATCTCCGGCACGGTTCCCTGCAAAGATGTCATCTGATATTTGGACACTCTTGATAATGATGCGAAGAACTGATCAAAACCAAGTCTTCTTGCCGCCATCATGTGCTCCAATGCCAAGATCTTAACTTCGGTATTCTCGCCGTACCATTTGCTATCTTCGGCAGCAGTAGCCATTTGCTTCATCACAGTCGACTCAATTTCATCTTTATTAATTCCCTCATAAAGCTTGATCACAAACAATCTTACTACGCCTATAGTGGCATCATCACGTGGAGTTTGTTCTGCAAACTCATCTATCTCTTTCCCTATGGTATTCGACAATTCAATAATACGCTTGGCGCAACGATAGTTCATCCTTTTGACAGGCTTCTCCCATTCAGTTGGAATATTGCTTGCCATATTTTCCTTGCCATCGGCATAGATGCGTTGTTTTTGGTCACCAAGTAGCCCCAATGTAAAGATGTCAGCATTGTTAGCCTGAATCTTGAAGAAAGCATCCACCAATTCTTTTTTTGTGTCCTGACTCTCATCAATTAATAGGACAGGATAACGTTGAGCTATTATTTGTTGAAGCATTGGATTGTCGCTAATCATCTTAGCAGATATCTTAGTGACTTCAGCATGTTTCAAGGCATTGTATTCAGGATTGTTGCCATTGGGGTTATATACAAACTTATCAATATCCTTGGTCTTATTAAGACGTATTTTCAAACTCTCCAATTTTTCCAAGTTTGACAAGTAATTTTTTGTAGTCTTATTCTTGGCTGCATCCAATTTCTGTTGGACTTCTTCGATATCCTCTTGAATATATTTACCGTATAGCTTTTTGATATCCGATTGGTAATATTTAATAACATCCCATACAAAACTATGGATTGTAGAGATATGGAATACCGAACTATAATCCAAACGGTTGATGATTTCATCTGTTGCCGCATTGGTAAAGGTAATTACTGCCACTTGTTTCCCTTGAAGCAACAATTCTTTTCCAATCTTATCGCGAATTTTTTTGAGCAAAAGAACTAATGAGTATGTCTTTCCGGAACCGGCTCCTGCAAAAAGAAAAAAACTTTTGCGAGGAGATGCCAGAATACACTCTTCAAGTGTCTCATCTACTTGCTTATCGATATTATTTTCCATTGTCCGTTCCGTTTGAATCCAAAAAATTCTTCATCCAGGTCAACCCATCTTCAATATAATTTGGCGTTTCCAAGCTATCGAATTGATCTGAGTAAAGCAAACTGTTGGCAAAATCCGCTTTTTGGAATCCACCTGTATGTTCCAGTTTCTCAAATATTTTACTCTGAAGTTCTGCGGCTGATGTACTTTGCTTACAAAGATTGGCAATTGTTGTTATCGCTCCCTGTCTGCCAAGTTTTTCCTGCTGGAAGAGATGGAGATTTGTAAAAATCAGCGCATCCTCAAAGGTATATGGACAGATTTCAGTAGTATCGTCTTTATCAGCATCCCACTTAACAAATACTGGCTCTTGATAAGCAATCTTGACGTTACCGAAAATCTTGTCTTTAGCAGAAAGTGCCAACAATTCATCTATCTTATCTTTCCCAACAATCCAATTCTTGATAGTCGGATTCCCGGTGTGATAGCCCTTTCCCTTGGCCGTGATAACAGCACAGTCATGATTCTTTTCATCAGCTCCAGTTTTCTTTTCAGCGGCATCAATGTCTGTTACAATCAAAGTTGCCACTCCTAATTTTTCCATCAGGCTTCGGAAACTATGAGCATGTCTGCCATTAATTTCAATTACCGAAATATAGTATGAGTCCAATCCTGCTTTTTTGATGAATTTTGGAACAAGAATTTTCTCAGCTGGTCCCTCCACAAGGATAACCGCATCTGCGAAGAACAGGTCACAATGTGTAAGGCGTATATATCTTGTTACGAAGCGCTTAGTGTCCTCATCTGTTCCGAAAGTGCTGGAAAGATTTACTACTTTCGAAATCGGAATTGACAAGGATGGATCAACAACGCGCTTGAAATAACGCATACAGTTCAAATCCAATTCATTTACCACATGATTGGAATGAGTTGTCAGCACCAATTGGGTACTGAGCCATGGCTGTTCTTCCAGTAACTTGTGTTTCCGTAAAACTTCGTATGCCTTCTTTACAAATACTTGCTGTGCTTGTGCATGCAAATGTGCTTCTGGTTCTTCCACAAATACCAGATGAATCGGCTGAATGCTTCTCCCTTCGTTGATGGGTTTGACCCATTGCTCACGGAAGTCCATCAATTTTAAATAGATGGATATCAGGTTTCGATAGCCTAATCCATTGTATTTCTCAGGCAATTCCAATTCAGGCATACCCTGAATAGCAAACTGCACAGCTGATTCATGTTTAATAGCCTCCTCAATTTGAATCTTGCTCCTGATGGTTATTTCAGGATTTTGAAATCCAGGATAGTTTATATCTTGAAGTTCACTCACAGGATTCTCAAAAGTCTTCTTCAGTTTGGCATCATAGGTTTCATTGGCCTTTGCAACACCACTGGCAAGTTCTAATCCTTCTGGTGTCAGGTCTTCCTCTTCCTTATTGCTGCTTGAATAGTATTTCTGAAATTGCTTTGACAGTGTATCTATTTCGGAATCCGACTGACCTTGAGGATCAGAGAAATCTCTCGAGGCCAATATAGCATCTACTCTTATAAGCTCTTCTAGTGGATTCATATCCAAGCAATCATCGGGAGTATCTTGTGATGGCCCTTCATCCCATGTTTCCGATTTTGGATCAATGACGTAATACTTCACATCAAAGTAGCCCTTCAAATTTGAACCTTTCCCGATAAAGTCACAAAGATTCTTTGGAAACAAATCAGGGGATGAAGCCTTCTTCCATTCCTCTGTTGCCTCCAGCTCAGCAACTTTTCCCCTTGCAAGTTTGTATTCCGCATATAGTTTTTTGACATCTGTTGGCTCGTATTGGCATCTTACACCCACCATCTTTCCTTCCCAAGTACTAAGAGATGGAATAAGATGATTTACTCTGAATTGCTCTCCTTCATCTATACCTATCCAAATATCTAATGATGGGACGAACTTATCCCAAAGATGTGGATTCAACCACTGTTCATCTACAGGATCTTTCTTAAGCCAATTATCACCGATTTCGTTAATTTTCGCCCAATTGGTAGCTGTAAACTCCTTCAGAGTAAATTTTTCGGTATTCTTCAGAAACCATACGATGGCACTGATAGCGGAAGTTTTTCCGCTATTGTTAGCACCAACAAATACCGTCTCTTGTCCACCAAAATCAATGTGGCAATTCTTAAGTTTTCTAAAATTCCGTATCTGAACAGATGATATCTTCATATTTTTCGTTGCTGATATTTCAAATTCTTTCTTCAATCAGTTGCAATACCCTTCCTAGCATAACGCTCGTTCAACACCCGTATTGTATCTTCATCACAACTCTCATTACAATCGCTCGTTCACCAGATAAAGATTATCAGTTTATTCTGTTATGATAGTTACTTGATTCATCAAAACGGTAAATCTGGCCCATAGTAAGCCTGTGGTTCACTGAGGACTCGAATATCCTTGTCTTCAAACAGTTTGGCTTGTTTCTGGAGCTTGTCCAGATATTCAGCACGAATAGCATAGCTGTTAAGCTCTTCTCTACGAGCTTTACTTAACCCTAAGAACTTTTCGCTCTGGTCGATGCCGAGGAAGCGGCGGCCTAGGAGTGTGGCGGCAATACCGGTAGTGCTGCTTCCAGTAAACGGATCAAGAATCCAGGCTCCTGGTTCTGTGGACGCCTGAATAATACGAGACAAAACACATAGCGGTTTTTGAGTCGGGTGTTTGCCACAACTCTTTTCCCACTTTGCGATTGCAGGCAGAGTCCAGACATCACGCATTTGGGTCCCGCCATTTATCTCTTTCATCAATTCATAATTGAAGTAATGAGCGACTTTCTGCTCCTTTCTTGCCCAAAGGATGTATTCTGCCGAATAAGTAAAATACCGACAAGATAGGTTTGGTGGTGGATTTGTTTTGACCCAAGTAATACAGTTCAGAATCTTGAAACCAAGTTCTGTCAGGCATCTGGCTATTGAGAAGATGTTATGATATGTACCGCTCACCCAAATAGTGCCGTTGCTTTTCAGTTTGTCTCTACAAGCAAACAACCATTCCTTATCAAATTTGTAATCTTCCTCAAAGCCTTGCGATTTGTCCCACTCTCCTTTATTGACAGAAACCATGCGTCCACTCTGTACACTGATTCCACCATTCGATAAGTGATACGGTGGATCAGCAAAGACCATATCGAACTTAAAATCAAAGGATTTCAACAATTCGATACAATCTCCTTGTAAAAGAGTAAAGTCTTTATCGACAGATCTGTAATACGGAGTAATCATCAATGGAAAGCTGCGGTCGAAACAATCTCAAAAATATTACGGTGTTCTTTGAGCCTTTCTAACAGGTTCTTGAACATATAAGCATCATGTCTGTTAGTCTTTTCCTGGACCATCAGCAATTTTGCGATCAATATCAGGAACTTTACACTATACTCACCTTTACCGGCTAATTTGCCGTATTTTGCAGCTTCATCATTAACATCAGCCAATAATTTGTCTGGTGATAGTAACTCATCCTGCTCCGCTTTAGATTCTAACGGGACTGTCTGTTCCCAAAGATTAAGCAAACTGTCCAGCAGCAAATCTGTCTCGTGTGGTTCACTGTAGTGTTTAATCAGCATGTCCACAGCCCAATGAATATGCTTAGGAGTACGGATACGGCTCCAGTTGTCGCCTTCTTTCTGGCGATATTTTAGCAAGATGTCAAAATCCGACAAAGTGCCTTTGTAGATGCCGAGAATGTAACTTCCATTTACTGGGACAATTGCCAATGGCTCCTGTCTCTTACATACCATTGAAATATTTTGGCCTGGCATAATACTCATTTTAGTTTTTTGGAAACGATTCCATCCTCAAGATCAGAGATGCTGTACAAATCCTCCAGAACATCAAACGTCTCTTTCAAGTTGTTCCTGGCGCTGCCCCAGCCCCAACCATCAGTGAACCAAACAAACTTGAAGTAGCCAAGATCCTTGGTTTCCATTGTGATGGTTTTATAGCTGCGAGCTGTCTCATTCAGCTTGGATCCGCTACTGGTATAGAAGTTAGTCTCTATTCCATACACGGTATCTTTACCCTTGACCACAAAGTCGAAGCGTTTCTCTGCTCCACCGTTGTTTGATATTGAAGACAGGTCAATTCCCCATTTAGATTCAATCTCATGGATATACATTTCCTTGAAGTAGGTCTTATCTTTGACCAGACCGGCTTTTTGCAAATAGCTTTCGACCAGGTCTTCCATGAGGTGGCCGCCACGGTTCTTCCTTCCGTTTGAATCAAGTCCAGTCTCAACGCCTGTAACGTAATCCACAAGATTGTTGACGATATGATTCTCCATAAGGTCAAACAATCCGGTCTTACGCATGAACTTTGTATAGTCAGAGACAGTATAGTTCATTCGATTGAATTTGAAATTGAACTGGCCTTCATCATCCATAGCCATTATCTCCAGCTCACGCTTTGCAAGAAGGATCGGGATGCATTTCAACGTCTCTGGGTATTGTTTGAGGATGGCTTCAAATTCCTGCTCGATATTCTTTGAACCTATGAGCGAGTTTAATATGTTCAATGGAATCTTGATAGCCTCGACATTTGCGAAAACCTTGTCAAAATCCACATAGTATTTATAGTCGGCGATTGACGGTCTGAAGGCCGCAAGCCATTTATCGAAATCTCTCATAACCTTAAATATTGATAGTGTTTGAAATCATTATCTCCGAAATGCATCCTCGGCCATTGGGATTGGAGTTAATCATTCTGGCTGCTGATACTCTTTTAATTGTGAAACTATGATATAGCCTGTCAAAGAAGTTCTCTTCAGGATCTACATTTTTAGGGTCTGAATTGCTTGCTACAAACACAGCTCCTTCCGATGCAATATCCTCAATGAAACGGCCTAAACGTCGCTGCTCGTTGTCATCGAAACCATCTTTGGCGTATGATGTAAAAGAAGCTGTCTCTGTCAAGGGTTTATATGGAGGATCAAAGTAGAACACGGCATCAGGTCCAGCAAACTGGCCGGTTTCGCTGAAATCTCCGCAAAGAATTTCAACCTTCTGGAGAAGGGCGGAGTCTGCACGCAGGGTGTCTTCATCACAAATCTTTGGGTTAGAGTATTTGCCATGAGGAACGTTGAATTCTCCCTTTGAGTTAACCCGGTAAAGGCCATTGAAGCAAGTCCGGTTTAAGAATATAAATAAAGCCGCAGTATTAATATC
>JAEEGK010007992.1_pt1 | contig 25097 bp, 17 predicted proteins | sample 8958771 | NCBI WGS metagenome assembly JAEEGK01 (sample SAMN16246547, study PRJNA631951) | gut metagenome | biome: gut microbiome; feature: rumen; material: SC-attached | host: Bos | place: Iran: Karaj | collected 2018-10
GTAACCGCCGACAAACACTTTTCTTTTATCAAAAATCTTTCACTTGAAAACAGATAAATTCTACAAACAACGACTCCGTTGATCAACGTGAAGATCACTTCAAATGCGATAGCAGATTATTCCGCAAGGCCGATCGACGAAAGCCACTCGCCGACCTGTTCTCTGCTGGAACCGATCTCAAAACGCCTGCTTTCAAGCCATGTTGCGGAAGGAGCGAATTTTTTGAGGTTTTCCGCGCTTGGACCAAGCGGACTCTGTGCAGAGGTGCAGAATGTGGTGAGAGTTTTTCCCGAAAAATCGTAGCTTTCCATGAATGTGTCCATGATCCGCGGCGCGTCTCCGTACCAGATGGGATGCGCGATCAAAACGGTGTCATACTGAGCCATATTTCCGATACTTCCGCTTATCGCAGGACGTGAGGCCGGGTCGTTGTATTCCGTTCTTGCGCGGCAGTCTGGAGAGTTGTAATTTGTATCATCAGCGGTGTAAGGCTGCGCCGGAACTATCTCGGCAAGATCAGCTCCGAGCAATTCGGCTGCGTATTCCGCAATCAGCTTTGTGTTGCCGGTGTAAGAAAAGTAAGCAACGAGAATTTTTCCTGTTTCCTGAGGTTCCTGACTGTCGTCACTTGTCTCCTCTTCAGTTTCCTGCTCTTCTCCGCCCTGCTGTTCCTCTTCTGCGTCATTCTGCTCTTCAGGCTCAGCATTTTCATCCGTTTCCGAATTTCCGTCAGCCGGCTGCGGCGTTTCTTCATCATCCGGATCGCCGCATGAAACAAAGAAAACAAACATCAAAACACTTAAAATCAGCCAAAATTTTTTCATCTCATACTCCTTATATCTATAGTAAAACAAAGCATTCAAGCATCCTTCGACACGGAGTCTCGCCTATTTTGACACCGTGTCAGGATTATTCCGCAAGCCGATCGGCGAAAGCCGCTAACCGACCTGTTCTTTGCCGGAACCGACTTCGAACGCCTTTTCCAAAGCCTGACGGAACTCTGTTTCTTTGACAGATCTTTTATGTTCTTCGGAAAAAGCCGCCATGTCGTATTTGGAATAATCCTCTACCTGAAGCGTATCGCAAACCGGGAAAATCCGCAGCGATCCGTTCAAAAATCCGAATGGTGCGAAGTACTCCTGCATCCGTTTCTCATACATCTGACCGTAGAGGTTCGCAGGCATATTCATTGTCAGAAAAACATCGACTTTAATCTTTCCGCGGAACCGGCTTGAATAATCGTTATAGGAAAGAGCAGGAAAAATCAACCGCTCCATAAATGAGCGGAGACCTCCCGTCGGTTCACTGAAATAGACAGGTGAACCTATTATCAGATGATCAGCCTCAAGTATTTTATCTAACAACGGTGAAAGCCCGTCCTTCCAATAACATCTGCAGAGTTCACCCATCCCCTTACGCTTGCACGCAAGACAGCTGCGGCAGCCGGAGAAATTCAAATCATACAAATCGACATATTCCGTTTCCGCCCCTGCGGATCCGGCACCTTTCACAGCCTCTTTTAAAAGTTGAGCTGTATTCCAGTTCTTACGCGGACTTGCGTTGATAATGACTGTTTTCATGATTCCTCCTGTTTTTCCAACTATTTCACCGAAATCACTTGAGTTTTTTGAATATCTGCTCCATCGTTTTTTTATCGAGCGGGCGCATTTCAGGCAGTTTCAGGCTTTTGACCATGTGCAGCGTCCCCTTTTTGTATTTCTGAAAATGCGCTGTGTTCAAATGCTGTTTGTAGAGCTCTTCGGAAGCGTAAATTTCAAGTATGCTTATTTTATTCGGATCATCAGCATGTTGCATCGGGAAAAGGCATATAACTCCAGGTTCACGCTCTATTGAAAGGCGGTCGACCTCTTCCGCATAAGCCAGATATTCCTGCAGATACTGAGGATGGACTTCTATTTCGGCAATACGCACTATAAACCCGTTTCCTATCGCTTTTTTCTCCATTGTCTGCTCCTTTTTCGCAATTTTCAAATTGTTGAAACCGAAGAGTTCCGCTGCGTTTCCTGCAAGTATCCCGGCCGCATAAGGAGCAAGTTCCGGATCTTCCGAAAGTTCCTTTTTAAAACGGGAAAGTCCGGATGCAAGAGCATCTGCCGGAGCATACGGAAAATCTGAGCCGTAAAGAATCCTTTCGGGCGGCACAATTTTCATCAGACGGTGCACGCTTTCAGCATTCGGAGAACCGGCCACATCAAATCATAATGATTTCAAATTGGCATCCCAGTCGACTTTTCCGGCATATCCCGCCGCCATGACTACCGGATGAACAGCTTTCAGTCTCGGCAGAGCAAGCGGGAGCAATGCTCCGGCATGAGGAACAACAAAACGTATTTTCGGATAGCGTGCAGGAACATTGTGAGCAAACATCAGAGCCAAAGCTCTGGTCGTCTCAGCTGTGTATTCATACATCGCAAGCGGAAGCCCTTCTGCAAGTTTTTTGTTGAAAGGCTCGGGCCTGTGCGGATGAAGAACAGCCACTACGCCGTAATCATTGAGAGTTTTCATCAAAGGTTCAAGCTCCTTTTCACCGAGATAAAGACCTCTGGCATTGGTCGGCAGTTTGACGCACGATGCGCCGAGCGTTTTCAATGCCCTCTCGGCCTCTTTTACCGAAGCCTTGACATCCGGAAGCGGCAAAGTCGCGCACCAGGCTAGCCTTCCGTTCGACCGTTTTGCGATCTGGGAAGCCTTGTCGTTGATCGAGCGGCACACTTTCTCAGCCTCTTTCGCATCGCCGAAATAGGGATGAGGCGCCGGAGTCGTCAGAACCGAAAACGAAATTCCGGATCTATCCATGAATTTCTGCAACTCGTCTTCACTCCAGGCCGGGATCGGATAAAGCTCATCCATCTCTGCATTGTGCTTTTTGAGAAGTACAAGATATTCTTCAGTAGTGAAGTGTGAATGGACATCGACTGCCGGAATATCGGCTTCAGCCAGCACTATCAAGAATTGTGCTAAAATCAGCAAAAAAATCAGTTTTTTCATACTTTTTCCTACCTTATATTTGTCTTTCCGTTTCCAGTACTTCCGGCTACTTCAAATACTTTCTGAAGAATTCGTCTATTTTGCCGAACGGGATCTTTTCAAGGTTGTCGTAAAGATCAACATGGCTTGCTCCTGGAATTATCACGATTTCCTTGTTGTCGCCTTTGAGTTTTTTGAACGCCGTTTCGCTGAAGTATCTGCTGTGTGCCTTTTCGCCGTGTACAACCATGACCGCGTTTTCGATTTCGCCGGCATAAGCAAGCAGTTTCGTGTTGAGAAGCGATGTCGCCGCCGTTACATTCCAGCCGCCGTTCGAATTGAGGCTGCGCTCGTGGTAGCCGCGCGGAGTCTTGTAGTATGCGTAGTAATCCTTGATGAACTGCGGAGCGTCTTCCGGAAGCGGATCTATCACGCCGCCGGCAAGTTTGTATGAGCCGTTTTTGAAGTCTTCGGTCCTCTGTGCCATCAGAGCTTTGCGCATTTCGTTTCTTGCCTCCGCACTGTCCGCACTGTCGTTGTATCCGTTTGCGACTACGCGGCTCATGTCATACATCGTGCTTGCGACCGTAGCCTTGACTCTCGTATCGACCGCAGCAGTGTTGATAGCCATTCCGCCCCATCCGCAGATACCGATTATGCCGATCTTTTCGGGATCGATATTCACTCTTGTCGAAAGGAAATCGACTGCCGCCATGAAATCCTCGGTATTGATGTCAGGGCTGTTCATGTAACGCGGCTCACCTGCGCTTTCACCTGTGAACGAAGGATCAAAAGCGAGAGCGATGAAGCCTCTCTTCGCCATTTCGTTCGCATAAAGGCCGCTCGACTGCTCCTTCACAGCGCCGAAAGGACCGCTGACAGCGATCGCCGCATTCCCTTTTTCAGCAGCATTTTTCGGTGTGTAAAGCTCTCCGGCGAGCTCTATTCCGAAATGGTTTTTGAAATGAACTTTCGTTCTCTTCACGCCGTCTGCCAGTTTGAAAGTGTAGTGTTCTTCTTTTTTTTCAGGTTCCACAGATCTTTTAAGCGACTCCATAGTTGCACCTCCCTTTTCAGTTGAAACATTTTTCTCATTCGATTCCAGTTTTCCGCCGCATGAAACAAGCACAAACACCAAAACCGCGAAAACAGCAAAAATTCTTTTCATCTCATACTCCAATTTACCGTAAGACCAAGCATTCAAACATCCTCCGACACAGAGCCGCACCTGTTTTGACACCGTGTCAGAAATGAAGCTATATGAATTTTGACACCGTGTCAATTTTTATTTTGACACCGTGTCAGTTTTGATTAAATTATATCGTTTTGACGCGCCGACTCAAGTTAACATCGATGCGGTGCCAATGTTGAAGAACTGATATTTCAGGAGGATTTGATGAAAAAAGTTATCATGATCCTGGCTGTTCTGCTCATAGCCGGTATTGTTTTTGCGCAGAATCAGTCCAAGGAGAAGAAACCAGCTGCGGACAATGCAAAAAAAAGTAGTATTCAACAGAACGACGGAGGAAAAAAGATGCCTAAAAGATTAGTTGCCTATTTCAGCGCGAGCGGAACGACCGCAAAAGTTGCAAAAGATCTCGCGGAAGCTGCAAAAGCCGACATTTACGAGATCAGACCTGAGACAAAATACACGAACAACGATCTCGACTGGAGAGACAAAACATCGCGCTCCAGCGTTGAGATGGCTGACAAGAAAAGCCGTCCCGGACTTGCAGACAAAAACGCAAAGATCGCGGATTACGATGTGATCTTCATCGGTTTTCCGATCTGGTGGTATGTCGCGCCGCACATCAAAAACAGCTTTCCCGGAGCCTATGACTTCTCCAGCAAAAAGATCGTAGGCTCCGCAACGAGCGGCGGAAGCGGTTTCGGAAACACCGTAAAAGAGCTTCAGCCGAGTGCTCCGAAAGCAACCATCATCGAAGGAAAGATGATGAACGGCAGACTGGACAAAGCCGAACTCGCAAAGTGGGCGGAACAGTTCTGAAGATCTGATATTGGAAGAGCATTTACACTTTCGACCCGTTTCGCAGGCTTCACCCTCTTATGAAGTTCGTGAAGACTGTTTCTTCTTTATCTGCCCGCCGTCAGCAGTGACGCATCTGGCGGGTTTTGTGCAAGAAAAGCTATTTTTTGAGTCCGAGAATGTTCTTGAGATCGTAAAGCTGCGGATTTTTGAGCCATTTCGAAGCTTTTTCGTAGTCGTCTTCGTCGATGCAGTGGAAGTTTTCGACGAGCATTTTGTAGTCGTCGGCTTCGATATCGACAAGGCGCGGTTTGATCTTGCCGGTCGCAGGATCTTCAACGTCTTCGAGGTAGAGCGGGGAGACCGTTCCGTCGTTGTGGCAGACGACTATGCAGCCCGAAATGCCGCGGTCGAAAAGCTCTTTTACGCCGAAACCGAGCAGCGTGCAGTATTTGAGGTCGAACGCACACGGAGCACAGCAGCGGACTTCGTATCCGATCTCGGTCGGTCTGCATTTTACCTTGAGGCCGAGTTTTTTCAGCTCTTCGTTGAGGAGAACGTTGAATATATGCGCTTTTGAGACATTTCCGAGTTCAGGATGTCCGTGCTCGTCGAACGAGAACTTGATCCCCGAGCTGACGATCTCTTCGTCCGACATGAAGTGGAAAACGCCTTCACTTACGATTATCGCGCCGTAGTCCATGCCGTAGATCTTTCTTTTTACGATAGACGAGATCATCATCTTCAGGATCCTGTCAAAGGTGACTTCGACATTTTTGAACATTTCGGGGATGATTATCATCGGATAGTGGCATGCCGCGCCTATTCCAAAAGCAAGATGTCCCGCTTCACGGCCCATCGATGAGACGACGAACCAGTTTCCGCTCGTTCTTGCATCTTCATAGATCGTAGTTGCGATCCTGACACCTTCATTTTTAGCCGACTGATAGCCGAAAGTGGGAAGTCTCTCAGGCAGCGGAAGGTCGTTGTCGATTGTCTTCGGAACGTGGATATTTCTGACGGGAAGGTTTTTCTCGTTCAAGTATTTCGTGATCCTGTTAGCAGTGGATGCTGTGTCGTCGCCGCCGATAGTGACAAGCAGCTCAACGTTGTTTTTAATGAAAAAATCGGGCTTGAACTCGCTGTCTTTCGGTTTGTAGCGGCTCATTTTGAGGAAGGAACCGCCGCGGTTGAAGTAGTGGTCGGCGAGATCGAAATCGATATCGACCGTATCGACATGGTCTGTGAAAAGAGTCTTCGTGCCGTAGTTTATGCCGATGACTCTGTAGTGAGCCTTGAGAAAAACTTTCGCGATCGAGCATACTACAGTGTTTATTCCGGGGGCCGGTCCGCCTGAGCAGAGAATTGCAACAGATTTTTTGTCTTCCATGGTTTTGCCTCACAAAATATTAAATAAAATCGGGTTGTTATTCAAAAAGAGCCTCAACGAATTCATTAGGATCGAAAGGCCTCAGGTCTTCAATCTTCTCGCCTACTCCGACAAGATAGACAGGAAGTCCGAGTTCTTTCGAAATGCCGATTATAACGCCGCCTTTCGCGCTGCCGTCGAGTTTCGTGATGATGATCCCGGTAACTTTTACGGCTTCGCTGAACTGTTTCGCCTGAGTGAGGGCGTTCTGACCGTTGTTCGCATCGATCACGATTATCGTTTCATGCGGCGCGCCGGGTTTTGCCTTGCCGATGACGCGGTTTATCTTGACGAGTTCTTCCATCAGATTGACTCTGTTCTGAAGCCTTCCCGCCGTATCGACAAGAAGAACGTCGACATCTTTGCTCAGTGCGCTGTTCACCGCGTTGAAAGCGACCGATGCCGGGTCTGCGCCGTCTTTATCGCTGATCACCGTGCAGTTGTTGCGCTCGCCCCAGACCTTGAGCTGTTCTACCGCCGCCGCCCTGAAAGTGTCTCCTGCCGCCAGCATCGGGACTTTGCCTTGAGCGATGAACTTGTGCGCGAGCTTGCCGATAGTCGTCGTCTTTCCAGCGCCGTTCACGCCGACCATGAGGAATACCGTCGGTTTTTCGGTGATCTTGGGGAACGGTTTGTGGTTTGCGACGAGAACATCTCTTATCTGCTCTTTGAGGAACTGTTTGACATCGTCGCCGCTTGTGAATTTCGAGCGGTTCTTGTTGACGAGATCCATGAGCCAGGAGACTGTCGCGACACCCATATCCGCGGTGTAAAGGATCTCTTCGAGCTCTTCGATAAGATCGTCATCGACGACGCTGTTTTTGAAAAGGCCGATAAGACGCGACATGAATCCGCCTTTTTTAGTCTTTTCGAGACCGCTTTTTATCGTCGCGGCAGGGATTTCGGGTTCAATCGGTTTTTGAGACGTCTCAGGTGAGGTATGTACGGGTTCGGGTTGTTCAGATTGTAGAGACGTTTCATGAAACGTCTCTACTGGTTCCGGTTTTTCCTCAAATAACTGGATCTCTTTTCCAGCCTCTTTGAAAGGAGGTTCGTCCGTATTTTCAACAACGGGTTCGATCTCCGCTTTCAGTTTTTTGTCGGCTTTTATGAGTTTGTCGAGCTCGGTCTCCTCTTCTTCTTTCTTTTCCTTCTTTTTGTCGGGCCAGAAAATGACAATAAAAAGCAGGATCAGCAGGACTGCCGGCACGATATAAAAGAACAATTCGCCGTTTTTAAGGCTTTCTTCAATCCACGCTTGCATATTAAACTCCAAAACGGCGGCACAAGGCCGCCGCATAAGAACAAAACAAAATCAATTACTTAGTCGAGAATGTGAACAAGAAGTCCGCTTCTGAGCTTCGGTTCGAACCATGTCGATTTCGGCGGCATGATCCTTCCTGCATCAGCAACGCTCATAAGCTGTTCGATCGAGGTCGGGAACATGCTGAAAGCCATCGTGCATTCGCCGCTGTCGACTCTCTTTTCGAGTTCTTCGGTTCCTCTGATCCCGCCGACAAAGTCGATCTTTTCGTCGCTTCTCGGGTCGCCGATACCGAGGATCGGAGCAAGAAGGTTGTTCTGAAGGATTGCGACATCAAGGCTTTCGATCGGGTCGTCAGCCGGGAATGTGCCGTCCTTTGCTTTGATCGTGATCCATTTTTTATCCATGTAAAGGCCGAATTCTTTTGCGCATCTCGGTCTTGCTTCGCCTTCGCGGACGATCTCGAACTTTTCGAGAACTTTCTTCATGAACTCTTCTTTGGTGAGGCCGTTCATCGTGAGAAGAACTCTGTTGTAGTCGAGGATCTTGAGCTGTGTTGCCGGGAAAAATACTGCGAGGAAGAAGTTGTATTCCTTTTCCGGGTTCCAGTGCGGATCGTTTTTCATTCTCTCAGCCTTTGCTCTTGCAGCACTTGCGCTTCTGTGGTGACCGTCAGCGACGTAAAGGAGCGGAACTTCGTTATAGAACGTTCCAGTGATTTCGTTGTTGATCCTGTTGTCTTTGATCACCCAGACTGTGTGGCGGATGCCGTCTTCAGCTGTGAAATCGACTTCCGGAGTATTTTTTACGACTTCTGCAACGAGTTCGTCGATGCGTTTGTTGTCTCTGTAGGTAAGGAAAACGGGGCCTGCGTTGATGTTGAGTTCGATAACGTGGCGGGTTCTGTCGTCCTCTTTTTTCTTACGGGTGAGCTCGTGCTTTTTGATGAGGTCGTTGTTGTAGTCATCAGCGCTTGCACAGCCGACGATGCCGTACTGTTCGTGGCCGTTCATGACCTGGCGGTAGATGTAAAGGTGAGGTTCCTTGTCCTGAACGAGAACGCCTTCCTTCATCATTTTCTGGAAATTCTCTTTTCCTTTTGCATAGACGCTGTCGTCATAAAGATCTGTCCCTTTCGGAAGGTCGATCTCGGGTTTGTTGATGTGAAGGAAAGAGATAGGGTTGTCTTTCGCGAGTTCTCTTGCCTCTTCCGAATTAAGAACGTCATAAGGATAAGCCGCGACTTTGGAAGCTATTTCGTCACGCGGTCTGATCGCCTTGAAAGGTCTTACTGTTACCATGGATTCCCCCTAAAATTAAAGTTAATAAACAGAAAACGGCACTTCTTATTATTGCAGAAAGGTTTTGTCAAGAATGATGCCCCTCTTTTCTCTAAAATCAGCGGCATGAGGAGTCTTTGCCCGGTAAAACAGCTTGTCTCTCCGGCTTAGCGGCCTGTCGGAGCAGTTTTTATCGTTGCAGCATACGCGCTGTTGACCAGTCCGAGTATCGCCGAGAGGACGAAAAGGGTCTCGATCCCGAGCGTGTGCCAGATCCAGCCGCCGAAAAGGGCGATGAGGATGCTTATCAGGTGGTTCACCGAAACTCCGGTAGAGATCGTGGCTCTGGTCTCTTCAGGCGAATCGGACAAGTCCTTGACATAGACGTTTGACGCCATCGAGGCGAGCGATATCACCGAATCGAGGACATAGTTCACGCAGCACACGACAAAAGCGACATCTCTCGGAAAAATGTGGTGGGCAAAGCCGTAAAAAAAGCAGACTAAGACAAGGATCAAAGTGTCCGTTATCATCACGATCTTGTAACCGAAGCGGTCTATTATGCGGCCGACGAGCGGGGAAGCGGTGAAACAGCAGACTGCCGAGATCGCGAAAAGAAGGCTTATGACCATCGCGTCGGCGCCGTAGAAAAGGACGAGGACATAAGGGCCGAACGTGAAAAAGATCTGCTTGCGTGCCCCGTAAAAGATCTCGAGCATATAGTATTTTGAAAATTTGCGTCTGAAGTAGAAGCGCCTTTTCGCCTTGTCGGTCTCGCTGCTTGCCGTCATGCGCAGAGAAAAAATGAAACCGAGAAAAAGTATCAGGCTGCTCACCATGAAGACCGGTTTGAAAAGAGATGTGGTCTTTCCGATGAAAAAACATACTCCGAAAATTACGATATACCCCGCGAGCATACCCATCTGATGCACCGCGTTCTGCATTCCGAGAGCGATCCCGCCGCGCCCATCCTTTGCATATTCGAGAGTGATCGTGTTGCGCATGCCGAGCTGTATGTGCTCACCTAAAGAGTAGATGAACATCGCCAGTATCACGAGAAAGCGCACGGGAGGCACGACTGACTGCATCGCCATGCCGAAAAGCATGATGACAGCACCCAGCTTGTATATTTTTTCAGCCGAAAAAGTGTAAAAAACGGCAAGAAAGAAGATGAGCAGAAATCCCGGAAGCTCGCGGAAGAACTCAGAAACTCCCTTGTCGAACTCTGTCATTCCGACGACTTGCGCCAGATAGTTGTCAAGAACGCCTTTATACAAGCCGAAAGCGAGTGCGAATGTCACCATCGAAATAAAAAAAGCCTTATATTTTGAATCCTGCCTGAAAACTTCAGCGAAACCTTTCATAAAACGCTCCAACCCGCTCAAAAACAGCGCAGAGATAGTGTTTTGGCGATATTTTGTCAAATTTCAATGCAAACAAAAATGGAATTTTCGGGAAATGCCCTGACTTTGTGACTGAAATTATAAAAAAATGCCTTGACTTTGTGACTTAAATTATAAAAAAATGCCCTGACTTTGTGACAGCGACCAGAAATGACGCGGCTTTCCGTGGGACAAAGCAGATGCCGGGCAAAACACCTCGCGACAAATCCAAAGTTCTACTTCAGATTAGTCGCAAAAATTTCAAAGTTAAGGAGAAACCCGATTTTTCAATGGCAAACAGGTGGATATTTCTGAAAAAAATACCCTGACGTTGATGTCGCACTCATGAAAAAAACTCTTTCGGAAATTCTGTTCGGGGAGAGAAATAAAACGATTTTTTAAGGCCCTGGAGAAAATTTTTTAAGGGTATCGCTTTCAAATTTTTCACAAAAATTGCCCTTGATGACAAATTCTTCTGTTTTCAAGATACGATCTATTTCTGAGAACAATTCTTCAAATTTTTGCTTTTCTTCATTTTTGAGCATTTTTCCGATGTTGTAGCGTGCGGTTTGATATTCATGCTCTTTTCTGCAAGATTTGATTATCAAAGCCAGATCCAAAGCTGTCCATTTTATTGAATCAGTATTTTCGATCTTAAATTTTCTGACAAATTTGTCCTGATTTGTAAAAAATTCACGGATAAAAGCATGGTATATGGTATCAGATTCCAAAGGTCTAAAATTCACCAGACCATTCAGGTCGTTTTGCACAACAATCAGATAGCTTTTCAGAGGCTGCTCCATTTCAGGAATATTTTCTTCAAGTATATTTTTCATGTATTCATTGTAAAAAAGATAGCTGAAATCATAATGAATTGAGTTACAGTTACTTAGCGGAGCAGAGATCCGCATCTTTAAATCCACAATGTTTTCTGAGATAAAATCACTAAACTTCTTGAATGAACTTCTGTAGTTATCACATAATTTGTCCGCAAGAGCCCTGGTCTTTTTTATATCCTCCACGGCTTTTACAAATTTTTCGTCATTAAGTTCATCAAGAACTATGGCTTTGATTTTATTTGCATTTTTAAGAAGATTTTTATCTTGGACTTTGTCAGTTTTATTTAAAATGGCAGAATAAAATTCATAGTCCCGCCAATAACTCCGTTGGAAATGATCAACGAAGAGTCGTTTTATCGCCTCGTCATCCAAGTCGCTGATATTATTCAAGAAGAAGTCAAAATCTCTAAGCATCATACCTCTTACATCTGTAGCAAAATTCATAATTCTATAATTCGGCATGATGTTTTTTGAGACAATTTCTTTTACCAGATTGAATGCTAAAATATTTGAATTTTCTATGAGTTCACGAAGTTTGTAAGAAAAATCCACTGGAATGTCTGTGTAAGACAAATCTTTTTTCCCAATATACACAAAAGCTGCCGCATAAGTGTTTTTTCCCGGATTACACACGAATTTAAGCAAAACATTTTTTGAAGCCTCTCTCTTGCAGGAATCGTCGTAGTCGTTAAATTCAGAGGAATCTTCATAGCGAAGAATTTTGCGGCATTCTTCCGCATTGAAAAACTCGTCACTTTCTCCTGACGTGGAAACGAGATTCAAAACTTCCTGCGAAACAGAATCATTTATGGATTTCAAATATTTGAAAACATATTTTGTCTTGCCTTTTTCTAAAATGACTTCAGTGCCCTTTATTTTGTAATCAGCAATTGCCGAAATATCTGTTCTGCCTGCCTCGGTATATTCTCCAGACTCAAGATAGGCTTCGGTTTTATTTTTGAATTCTATTATCGTAAAATTTTCGCCTTCACAGATACTTCCAAAAGTTTTTCCTGCCAAAATTATTTCAGTTTTTTCCGCAACAATCTCTTTCTCTTTTTCCGTTTTCGGTTTTTCCGTAACAGAAGATGAACAAGAAACAAACGGTAGCAGTAAAAGCATCAAAATTATTAGATTCTTCATTTCTCACCGCTCGAAATCGAAACCATGTCAAAAAAACAAACGCTGTATTTTACAGGAACACATTTTCAAGGCAAGCAGGAAAGGAATTTTTGGAAAAAGCCACAAAATCAGTGATGTCGTTGACAAGATACTGCTCTCCCATAGTGTGAAGCACATCGTAGCAACGGATGATATAATCGTCCAAGATACCGGTTTTATTAACTATTTCATAAACATTACCGGGAGTTTTGTTCCATGCATAAGAAAGTTGGTGAATAAGAAAAACTGAAAATTCCAATTCCTCTTTTTTGCACATACAAGTTCCTCTCAAAACCAAAAACTGCCGTATTATACTCAATTTTTTGAAAAAAGCGAGAAGGCTAAAAATTTTACAGAGACGCTTTTCCAGCTCCCCTAAAAATTGAAATTAGGTTTTTTTATTATAATATCGCGCGTTTTTTTGATTTTTTCACTTTGGAGATGAATCATGTTCAAAGAAAGCAATATCCTGAGATTAAGCATCTTCGGCATCGTTGTCGTTGCGGTCATTATGATCGCAGGAACGTTCTGGGAAGGTCAGAAAGCGAGACTCGACACGGAGAAAGCGGTAAGATCGGTCAGCCTTCTCTACCTCGACGAGCTTGCCGGCAGGCGTGAGCAGGTCGTTGCCGCAAACCTTCTGGGGAAAATAAGCGACCTGAAGACGGCCGTCAGCCTTATGACGGATGAAGACCTTAGCGACGAGGAGCATCTTCAGACCTTCCAGGCGAGGATGAAGAAGCTCTACAAACTCGTGAAGTTCGCTTTTGTCGATTCCAACGGCATAATCCACACCGCCAACGGAAGACAGGACAACATCAGCGACTACCATTTCGACTACAAAACGATCTCCAAGCCCGAAATATCGATATTCAACCTGAAAAGCGCGGACAAGAAAGTCATCATCGCTATCCCTGTCGAAGGACTTTCTGTCGGGAACGAAAAGCTCTCGGCGTGCTTCATGGAGATCGAAATGGAGGAAATGCTTCAGGGCGTTTCAATGCACTCGAACAAGGACGCAGCGACTTTCAGCAATATCTACACGAAAGACGGCATCGCTCTTTCCAACACGGTCCTCGGAGGTCTCGCGGTGGAAGACAACCTGCTTGAAGCCCTTCAGCACGCTGACTTCGAGGAAGGATACTCTTATGAAGACATCGAAAGCCATTTCAACAACGCCCAAAAAGGCATCGCCTCATTTACTTACAACGGGATCAGGGAAACTTTGAGCTACGTTCCGGTCGCCGGGACAGACTGGATCCTCACCTACCTCATCCGTGAAAACGTCATCTCGGATAACATAAGCTCGATCTCTGACGCCATCATCACAAGAAACCTCCTGCAGTCGGTCGCAGCCACGCTTTTCCTGATGATCATTTTCGCATTCATACTTTTCCAGCAGAAAAAGAACACGAAACTTCTGGTCGAAAAAAAGGCTGCCGATATCGAACAGCACGAACTTGAACACAGGCTCGAACTTCAGGAAAAACTGCTTGAAGAAGAGAAGCAGAGAACGCAGCAGACAAGGCTCATAACCGCATTGTGCTCGGATTACTGGAGTGTCTACTATCTTGAGCTCGACAAAAACGAAGGTGTCTGCTACCAGGCTCACTCCGATATAGAAAACGGATTCAAAGTCGGCGAAAAGTTCAAATACCTGGAATCGGTCACAAAATATGCGGAACACTATGTCACCGAGAAATACCGTGAAGAATTTCTGAACTTCATCCAGCCTGACAACATCAGGGAAGGGCTCAAGGAAAACAGAGTCATTTCCTACCGTTACATGGTTTCACGCCACGGGAAGGAATCGTACGAGATGGTCCGCTTCGCCGGAGTCCGCCACCCCGAGGACAGGGATGACCACTTAGTTCACGCAGTAGGAGCCTGCTTCACCAACGTCGATGCCGAGACGCGCCAGACAATCGCGAACAACGAGGCTTTGAGCAACGCTCTTGAGGCTGCAAAAGAGGCAAACAAGGCAAAAACGGCCTTCCTTTCGAATATGAGCCACGAGATCAGGACTCCGATGAACGCGATCATCGGCCTTGACAACATCGCCCTCAACGACCCGGACATATCCCCGAAGACACGCGAATATCTCACCAAGATCGGAGATTCGGCGGAACATCTGCTGAGCCTGATAAACGACATTCTCGATATGTCCCGCATAGAATCGGGGCGCCTGATACTCAAAAACGAGGAATTCCAGTTCTCGAAACTGGTCGAATACATCAACACGATGTTCAGCAGCCAGTGCTCAGGGAAAGGGCTCGACTACCACTGCCACATAAACGGGCACGTCGATGATTTCTACATCGGCGACAACATGAAGCTGCGCCAGGTGCTCATCAACATTTTAGGCAACGCGGTGAAGTTCACTCCTGCCGGAGGCAACGTCAATCTTGATATCGAAAGGACGGCTCAGTTCGACGGCAAATCGACTCTCCGCTTTGTCATCAGAGATACAGGAATCGGCATGAGCAAAGAGTTCCTGCCGCATATTTTCGACACATTCACACAGGAAGACTTGTCAGCGTCCAACAAATACGGCTCTTCGGGACTGGGACTTGCGATCACGAAGAACATCGTCGAAATGATGAACGGCAACATAAGCGTCGAAAGCGAGAAAGGAAAAGGAACGACTTTCACAGTTTCTGTCACCCTTCTCGACTCGGCCGGCAAAAACAGAAATGATGATTTGGAAATAAAACCGAACGAAATGAGCGTTCTCATCATCGACGACGACCCGGTAGCATGCGAACATGCGAGACTTGTCCTTGAAAAATCGGGGATCGCTTCAGAAACCGTTCAGTCGGGCAAAGAGGCTATCGAAATGGTCAAACTGCGCCACGCCCGCCACGATCCTTACAACCTGATCCTTGTCGACTGGCAGATGCCCGAGATGGACGGAGTCGAAACGACGCGTGAAATACGCAAGATCGTCGGGAACGAGTCGGCTATCATCATCCTCACGGCATACAAGTGGGATGACATCCTTGACGAAGCGGTCCAGGCAGGAGTCGACAGCTTCATAGCGAAACCCCTCTTCGCATCGAACCTTCTCGAAGAGTTCCAGGATGCAGTAAGACGCAAAAGCACCATAAAAGAGAATGTCGGATACAAAGCGGAACTTTCGGGAAGAAAAGTCCTTGTCGCTGAAGATGTCCAGATCAACGCCGAGATCCTGAAAATGATCCTGAATATGCGCGGCATAGACAGCGATGTCGCCGAAAACGGAAAAATCGCAGTCGAAATGTTCTCTTCAAAACCGGAAGGAACTTACGACGCGATACTCATGGATATGCGTATGCCGGAAATGGACGGACTTGAAGCGACAAGAGTCATCCGTGCGATGAAACGGGCCGATGCGAAAAAGATCCCGATAATCGCACTCACCGCAAACGCATTTGACGAAGATGTGCAGCGTTCTCTTCAGGCAGGGCTCAACGCACATCTCAGTAAGCCTGTAAAACCCGAGCAGCTCTATCAGACACTTGAAGAGCTCATCGGAAAGACTGAATTTTAACGGAGGGAACCATGCCGGAACAAAACTTCGAACTCAACGACCAGACTATTCAACTCGCAGAAAAGATCGGCCGCCACATGCCGGGAGGATTTTTCATCTACAAGGCAGGCGGAAACGAAGAACTTCTTTACGCAAACCAGGCGACGCTGAATATTTTCGGCTGCAAAGACCTTGAGGAGTTCAAAGCCCTCACCGGCTGGACTTTCAAGGGGATGGTTTATCCTGAAGATTATATTGAAATCATAAAGTCGATAGATCTTCAGATAGAAGAGAGCAGTGAAAATCTCGACTATGTGGAATACCGCATCGTAAGGAAGGACGGGAGCATCCGCTGGGTCGATGACTACGGCCACTATACCGAAACCAAGGCCTATGGCGGAGTTTACTACGTCTTCATTTCCGACATCACAGAGAAACGCGCACAGAAGGAACTTACTCTGAAACAGGCTCTGACTGCGGCTAAACAGCAGGAGATTGAAAAACAGACTGTTCTGCAGGACAAACTTCTCGAAGCACAGCGGACGAGAGAGCAGTACGACAAAATGATAACCGCCATGGCTTCGGACTACCGCAGCGTTTACCATGTCAATCTCGATACCGACGATGCAGTCTGCTACCGCGCCGATCCCAACGATAAAAAGCAGCATAAGGAAGGAGTCCACTTCTCCTACACGGAATCTTTCACCAAATATGCCGAAAACGTCGTTGCGGAACCGTACCGCGAAGGTTTCCTGCATTTCATCGAACCGGAAAATATAAGAACCGGGCTTGCGGAACACGAAATCATTTCATACCGCTATCTTGCACAGCGCGAAGGGTGGGAATACTACGAGATGATCCGCGCTGCCGGCGTCAGACACGCCGAAGACCGCGACGACCACAGAGTCCATGCGATAGGTCTCGGTCTTACGGTCATAGACGAAGAGATGCGCGATTCGATGGCTAAAAACAAGGCCCTTGCCGATGCTCTTGCAGCCGCAAAAGAGGCAAACAAGGCGAAAACGGCGTTCCTTTCCAACATGAGCCACGAGATAAGGACTCCGATGAATGCGATAATCGGGCTCGACAGCCTCGCTCTGAGAAACGACAAGCTCCTGCCGGAAACACGCGAATACCTTGAAAAGATCGGCGAAAGCGCACGTCACCTGCTCGGTCTCATCAACGACATTCTCGATATGTCGCGCATCGAATCGGGAAGGATCGTTCTGCGCAAAGAGGAATTTTCGTTCCGCTCGATGTTAGAGCAGATCAACACGATGGTAATGTCGCAGTGCGGCGAAAAAGGGCTCAAATACGAATGCCGCATGACCGGCGGAGTCAGCGACTACTACATCGGCGACGACATGAAGCTGAAACAGGTGCTCATCAACATTCTGAGCAACGCGATAAAGTTCACGGAAAAAGGTGGCAACATCGTTATGGAGGTCGAACGGAAAGCGACCTACGGCGACCAGTCAACGATCAAATTCGTGATAAAAGATACCGGTATCGGCATGAAAAAGTCGTTCATTCCGAAAATTTTCGACTCGTTCACGCAGGAGGACAGCAGCCGCAACAACAAATACGGCAGCACCGGGCTCGGCATGGCAATAACAAAAAACATCGTCGAGCTTATGAACGGCACGATTTCGGTCGAATCGGAAAAAGGTGTCGGAACTGAATTCACGGTCGTTATCACGCTGAAAAACTGCGAGCATCAGGGGCCGGCAACAAGCTACATCAAACCTAAGGATATGCGCGTGCTTATCGTTGACGACGAAGAGATCGCAGCGGAACACGCAAGAATGGTCCTTGACGAAGTCGGGATCAGCGCCGACTGCGCTTCAAGCGGTGCCGAAGCACTTAAAATGCTCGAGCTGCAGCACACGAAGCATGAACCTTACAACCTTGTCCTTCTCGACTGGAAAATGCCCGAAATGGACGGTCTTGAAGTTTCAAAAGAGATCAGAAAACGCTACAGCAAGGAGACCACAATCATAATCCTGACTTCCTTCAACTGGGACGAAATCATGGATGAAGCACTGCATATCGGCGTTGACAGCTTCCTTGCAAAGCCGCTTTTCGCATCGAATGTCATCGACGAGTTCGAACGCATCGCGAGAAAGAACAACATGAGTCTTTTCCGCGAAAAAAGGCGTGCCGACCTCAACGGCAAAAAAATCCTTCTGGCCGAAGACATTCAGATCAATGCAGAGATAATGAAGCAGATCCTCAAAATAAAGGGTGCCGAGATCGACCACGCAGAAAACGGCAGGATCGTGCTCGAAATGTTCGCAAACAGCGCTCCGAAGCACTATGACGCGATACTTATGGATGTCAGGATGCCGGAGATGGACGGCCTCGAAGCAACAGCAAAGATCCGTGCTCTCGACCGCAAGGATGCAAAAACGATCCCGATAATCGCCATGACTGCAAACGCATTCGACGAAGACGTGCAGCGCAGCCTTCAGGTCGGGATGAACGCGCACCTTTCAAAACCTGTTGAACCTGAACACCTTTACAGAACACTTGAAGAACTTATCTGGGAAAAAGAACAGCTTGAAAAATGAAAAAAGTTCTCATGTTTTTTACAGTTTTATTTTTCCTTGTAGTTTTGCTTACTTCGTTCTGGTTTTGGCGGTATTGCCTTCAAACCACGGAACACACTTTTGCAGAAGCCGTTGTTTCCTTTGTTATTGTTGTAGTTATCAACATATTTTTTGATTCTTTCCTCTTTGCAGTTTACGGTCTTGCATTGAACATCGACAAAGCGAGCGATAAAATCATCAACAAACTTTTGAAGTGAAAAAACAAAAGATTGAGGGTGCCTGGAAGCCACTCAACACCAGGTTAAGTTCCCCCGACCGCCTTCCGCCGGTTCGCGATTGGAGCAGCACTTCACGCCCTCGGGCTAAAAAAGAACGAGTAATATTAGCTATTATTTGTTTTTTGTCAAGTCTGTTTTGTTGTTTTACCGGCGAATTAAAATCCCGAAAATAAAATTACGTCTAAAACTTGTTTTCTGTTTGTTTATCTGATATAACGCCACGCTTTAATCGTGATTAGCGGAGTGAAATATGGCAAAAACTGCAATAAATCGCAAAAAAGCTGCTAAGGAATTCGCGGAAAAATGGCGTGGCAAAGGCTACGAAAAAGGAGAAAGCCAGGTCTTCTGGATTGAATTGCTTTTAAATGTGTTTGGTGTCGAAAACATTAGTGATTTCATGATTTTTGAAGATAAAGTCCATCTAGACCATACGAGTTTTATTGATGCCTATATTCCATCAACCCATGTTATGATCGAGCAGAAAAGTATCGACAAAGATTTGCGTAAGCCGATAAAACAGAGCGATGGCAGTCTTCTTACGCCGTTCCAGCAGGCAAAAAGATATTCTTCGGAATTGCCTTATTCAAGCCGTCCTCGCTGGATTATAACCTGCAACTTTCAGGAGTTTCTGATTTATGACATGGAAAAGCCGCAGGGCGAGCCTGTTCAGGTTCTTCTTGAGGATTTGCCTAATAAATTCGAATGTTTGCAGTTTATGATCGATACAAAAAAGACTTCAATTTCGCCGGAAGAACAAATTTCACTCAAAGCAGGAGAACTTGTCGGAAAGCTCTATGATGCGATTTTGAAGCAGTACAAAAATCCTGAAAGTGCAGAAACTCTCAAATCTCTGAATATTCTCTGTGTCAGACTCGTTTTTCTGCTTTATGCCGAAGATGCAGGGATTTTTCCTGAAAAAGATATGTTCGGGCATTATCTTGCTAAATTCCATCCGGATGAAGCCCGCAAAAATCTGATGGAACTTTTCACGGTTTTGAACACGAAACCTGAAAACAGAGATCCGTATTTGAATGATGATTTAGCAGCGTTTCCGTATGTAAACGGCGGACTTTTTGCCGAGCGCGAAATCGAAATCCCCAGGTTCAATGACGAGATTGTTGATATTCTTGTGAACAATGCAAGTGCCGGCTTTGACTGGAGCGAGATTTCGCCAACGATTTTCGGAGCAGTTTTCGAATCAACGCTTAATCCCGAAACACGGCGTAAAGGCGGGATGCACTACACGAGCATTGAGAATATCCACAAAGTGATTGATCCGCTGTTTCTGGATGATTTGCGTGCAGAATTTAAAAAAATCGTAGAGACATCCCGAGGCACGTCTCAAAAGGTAAAATTGGAACACTTCCGCGATAAAATCGCATCGTTGACATTTCTCGATCCGGCCTGCGGAAGCGGTAATTTCTTAACTGAAACCTATATTTCACTGCGCCGCCTGGAAAATGAAATTCTGAAAATAATCCACGGTAAACAAATGCTTTTCGGGCATGAACTTTCACCGATAAAAGTGAAAATTTCGCAGTTTTACGGCATTGAAATCAACGATTTTGCAGTAACAGTCGCCAAAACAGCACTCTGGATCGCGGAATCACAGATGATGAAAGAAACCGAGGAAATTGTTGAGGAAAACCTCGATTTCCTGCCGCTTTCAACAAGCGCGACGATCGTTGAAGGAAACGCACTTCACATGGACTGGTCAACGCTTGAAGAAGAAAAAAATGAGAAACTGGTCTATGCTGACAAACTGAATGTCTATAAAGTAGGAGAAAAAGCTTGGGAAGACGGAGTGCATGAGCCGGACATTCCTTACGGAGCGCACTTTAAGGAACTGAATGTTGCGACCAAAGAAATTACAGAGAAGAAATTCCCTGAAAAAAACAGCAGCAAATCTGTGATTTATGACTACATAATCGGAAACCCGCCGTTCGTGGGAGCACGCTGGATGGATAAGCGGCAGAAAGAAGATGTAATTTACACTTTCGGCAAGGACTGGAGCGGCGCGGGCGATCTCGATTATGTCTGCTGCTGGTACAAAAAGGCATTTGATACGATTAAAAGCGCTGAAACACGATGTGCATTTGTTTCGACAAATTCCGTAACTCAGGGCAGTTCTGTCGCAAATCTCTGGAAACCGCTTTTTGCTGACGGAATGCACTTTGATTTTGCATGGCGGACATTCAAATGGGCAAATGAAACATCTGACAAAAAGAATATGGCGGCAGTTCACTGCGTTATTATAGGATTCAGTACTACAGAAAGCAGCAAACCGAAAATCATTTTTGTTAACGAAGATGAAAAAATCGAGGCAAAGAACATAAACGGATATTTGCTTGATGCACCAAATATTTTTATAGAGAAAAATTTAAAACCTCTCTGTAATGTTCCTCAAATCTGTCTCGGAGGTCAACCAATAGACGATGGTAATTTCATTCTGACAGAAGAAGAAAAAGAAAAATACCTGAAAAAAGAACCTCAAGGCGAAAAATTTCTGAGATCTTTTATGATGGGAAAAGACTTCATTGACCGAAAACCGCGTTGGTGTTTCTGGCTGATGGATGCAAATCCCACAGAACTTCGTAAATGCCATGAAATTATGCGTCGAATAGAAAATGTTAGAAAATTTCGTCTTATGAGTAACCGCTCAAGCACACTTAGATCAGCCGAAATGCCGACATTGTTTGGAGCACCTTTTATTGCCGAAAGCGATTATGTCGCTATTCCTAAGGTTTCTTCAGAAAACCGAAGATATATTCCAATGGATTATCTTTCAAAAGAGATTGTTCCCGGTGACAAATTATTTGTCATGCAACATGCCACACTTTATCATTTTGGTGTTCTGACATCATCGGTTCACATGGCATGGATGAGAACAGTTTGCGGTCGGCTAAAAAGCGATTACAGCTATTCAAACACCATTGTCTACAACAATTTTCCGTGGTGCAATCCGACAGACGCGCAGAAAGCAAAAATTGAGCAAACCGCACAAACAATTCTTGATGCAAGAGCAAAATATCCTGATGCATCGCTTGCCGACCTTTACGACGAAACCACAATGCCGCCGGAATTGAGGAAGGCTCACAAAGAGAACGACAAAGCCGTTATAGCGGCTTACGGTTTTGATCCGAAAATGAGTGAAGCGGATATTGTCGCGGAACTTTTCAAAATGTATGAAAAGCTGACAAAAAAGAAGTAGCTGTCAACAGCAAAACTTTTGATATCATTTAAAATCAATATAATGCAGGGGTTTTTGCTTTTTCACGTTACTGGAGCGATCAATGGAAAATAATATAAAAATTCTGGATAAATACCTTTCGCGGCTCGATGTCTGGTCGATGGCGCTGGGAATAATGGTCGGCTGGGGCGCCTTCGTCATGCCGGGAACGTTCTTTCTGCCGGTCGCAGGGCCTTTGGGAACGATCATCGCAATGGTCGCAAGCACTCTCATTATGCTTGTCATCGGCGCAAACTTCGCCTATCTCATGGAACGCAGCCCGAAAACCGGCGGCGTCTACACCTTCACGAAAGAGGCTTTCGGACGCGACCACGCCTTCATTTCATCGTGGTTCCTGTGCCTTTCCTACATGACGATCGTCTTTCTCAACGGGACAGCGCTTTTTGTCGTAGCGAGAATAACGATGGCACCCCTCGTGAAAAATTCGTGGAGCTACTCTGTCGCGGGACACGACATTTACATAGCCGAAGTAGCCGCTTCCGTCCTTGCTTTCGCGGGGGATCGGATTCCTTCTTGTCAAAGCAAAAAAATTTATACAGAAACTTTTCACTGTTTTAGCGGTCGTCATGTTTGCCGGAGCGCTTGTGACCGGCGCGGTGTGCATTCCTCACGCTTTCGAATGGAGTGCTCTCACCTCCTTCGGAACAGGTGACATCAGCGGATTATACGGAATTTTCACGATCGTGATCCTCGCTCCGTGGGCTTTTGTCGGCTTTGATGCCACAGCTTTCGACACGGCACACTTCAAGTTTCCGCTTAAAGACACGAAAAAGATACTTTTCTTTGCGATAATCGTCGCAGGCTTTATCTATACGGCAATGGCGGTTGTCGGAGTCTCTTTCGTCCCCGACGGGTACACTTCGTGGAGAGACTACATTTCAAATCTCGGCAACCTGAGCGGACTTCCGGCTGTCCCCACTTTCAACGCAGCTTCGGCGTACATGGGCAAAACGGGGCTTGTCATTATCACGATGACCGCTCTCGCCGCGATTTTCACTGGCATTATCGGCGCTTACAGAGCGGCTCTGCGCATACTTTCGACAATGGCTGAAGACAACATTCTTTCAAAAAAATTCTCAGGAACGACCTTCACGATCCTTTTCATCATGGTGATATCGATATCCCTTTCGCTTCTGGGGCGCAACACCCTCAACTGGTTCGTCGATCTCACCTCTTTCGGCGCGGTAGTCGGTTTCGGCTACACTTCCGCTGCGGCATACAAGCTTGCTAAAGCCGAAAACAGAAAAAGGGTCGTCTTCGCAGGCTTTGCAGGAACGGCAGTTTCCGTTGTTCTTGTGATCGTCCAGATCGTTCCCCGCCTGTCGGCTCTCGAGGCGATGGGAAGCGAAGCCTTCCTACTGCTTGCACTCTGGTGCCTCCTCGGTTTCATCTTCTACTGGCGGACTTTGAAGGAGAGCACTCTGGCTGAGTTCAGCGGAATGTCTGTTTCAGGCATCGTCCTTTTCTCGCTTCTTATCTACTCCTCGCTGATGTGGGCGGCAAAACATATTGCGGACGGAAACGGAGAAACCGTGCAGAGCGCGGTCACAACAAGCGGCATTGTCCTCATCCTCATAATTTTCACAGGCCTCGCAATAATGATGTATATTCAGGATCTCGTCAGAAAAAAACATGAGGCGGTCGAGCGCGAAAAAATCCGTGCAGTCGAAAGCAGCCTGGCGAAAAGCCGCTTTCTCTTCAACATGTCGCACGACATCCGCACTCCGATGAATGCGATAATCGGCTATACGAACCTTGCCATGACCGAGAAAGATCCGGAAGTTCTGCACAGTTATCTTTCGAAAATAGGCACATCGAGCCACCATCTCCTTGCCCTGATCAACGACATTCTGGAGATGAGCCGCATCGAAAACAGAAAGATCGAACTTGAATTCGTGCCGGCAGACCTGTGCATGATTTTCGACGAGATACGCTCGCTTTTCGGAGAGCAGATGAAGGAAAAAGGGATCGATTTTTCGGTCCACACATCGCAGGTCCGCGACAGCTATGTCTGGTGCGACAGAAAGAACGTTCTCCGCATACTTTTCAACGTTGTAAGCAACTCGCTGAAATTCACTCCGTCAGGCGGCAGAGTCACAGCAGTCCTCTATGAAACAGTGAGCGAAAAAGAGGGTTACGGCTCCTACGAAATGCGCATCGGCGACACCGGGATCGGCATGTCGAAAGAGTTCGTCGAAAAGATATTCACAGCCTTTGAACGCGAGCGGACTTCGACCCAGAGCGGCATCGAAGGAACAGGCCTGGGCCTCGCGATAACCAAAAGCATCGTCGATCTCATGGGCGGAACGATAGAAGTCCTCACATCTCCCGGCAGCGGCACCGAAATGATAATCAGGCTCAAATTCAAGCTCGCAAACGAAGACGAGATCAGAAAAAGCGAATTTTCAAAAGCCGGAACATCGGACAAACCTGTCGATTTTACCGGCAAACGGGTCCTTCTAGTCGAAGACAACGCGATAAATATGGAAATCGCGAAAATGATCCTTCTGCAGAGCGGTTTCATCGTCGAAACAGCGGTAAACGGAAAGATCGCACTCGATATGGTTTCGGCTTCAGAAGCAGGATACTACGACATCATTCTCATGGATATCCAGATGCCCGTCATGGACGGATACGAAGCGACAAAAGCGATCCGCACACTTGAAAACAAGGCTCTCGCATCGATTCCCATTGTCGCAATGACCGCAAACGCATTCGCAGAAGACGTCAAAGCGGCAAAAGATGCCGGAATGCAGGCGCACATCGCAAAACCGGTCGATGTCGCACTGATGAAAAAGGTTCTGGGGGAAATTCTCAAATAGCGCCGCCAAAAGTCGTGTCGAAATATCGATATATCGAAACATCGAAATATCGAAGGGCGGCGAATCAAAATATCGAATTTTCGAAATATCGACAAAAAATTGCCGGCGGCGCGAAAACCGACGTTACAATGCCAGTTCTTCCAATTTCTTTTTCTGTTTTTTTGCTTCTTCGAGAAGTGCTGAATAGTCAGTATCGGTGCGGCTGCGGAGAAGTTCCGTCATTTCGCTGAGCGGTTTGTAGATCGGGGTGAGCGAGATGTTTCCGTACATTCCTTTGAGTGCGTGCGCCACTTCAAATGCGGCGTCGAGGTCTTTTTTCGCAAGTGCCGCTTCAAGCGCGTTCAGCTGCTCGTCGGGAAC
>JAEEGK010007994.1_pt1 | contig 25096 bp, 17 predicted proteins | sample 8958771 | NCBI WGS metagenome assembly JAEEGK01 (sample SAMN16246547, study PRJNA631951) | gut metagenome | biome: gut microbiome; feature: rumen; material: SC-attached | host: Bos | place: Iran: Karaj | collected 2018-10
CTATATGTTAGCTATATGTTGGCTATATGTTATCTATATGTAGGGTAAGCCAGATTAGGTGATGGGTAGATTATGGTGAAGTGAAGTAAGTCGATAGTAAGGGGATAGGAAGAGGATAGCAAGGGGATTGCAAGACGAAAGGTTCGTCCAATATAGGTTATGGGTAAGTTGAAAATCGAGGATGTAAAACAATCTGGGAGAAGAGAAGAAAGTTGATAATCCCGAACAGATAATTGTAAATTGTCCATTGTCAATTGTGAATTGTCAATTAAAAATTAAATAGACGAAGAGCACATTTTATGGCGCGAACCGCTGTAAAAAGTGCTCTTTTCTTCTTTTTTGTCAGTAAAGTGTATGGAAAAGTACAAAAAAAGTTTGTGCAGAATGTTTAAAATGCTATTTTTGCATAAAATTCAAGCTTTAAAACAAGTATTATGAGTTCAAAACAGAATCACAGTCATTCATTCTGGACATCTAAGCACAAGTGGGATTACTGCATTATCGGACTTAGATATTTCACTTCGCCATTCAGAGTCTACAAGTTGGCTCACGGCAAGGCTGAGGCTCACGAGCACGAGCATAAGATAATGCATGCCCTTAAACTGAAGCATATCGTGCATAGTCGCAGCAATCAGAATAACGGTTAAGGAAGAAGTTTTTTACTTCTTCTTCCTTTCTTCCTCAATCTGTTGTCTTGATTTGCTCTGAGTAACGAGCCATACACCCGAGAATACCGCAACGATTGCTATAGCCTGACTCCAGCCAAATATTCCAAGTCCAACGGCAGCGCTGACAATGCACGAAACTGTTGGCTGAACGTAATTGTACATGCTCACAACGGTAGGGCGGAGCGATTTCTGTCCCTTCATCATAAGTATGTACGAGATGAATGTGGCTGCAAACACAACGTAGAAACATTCGGCCCATGTGGCGATGCCGATGCTTGCCCAGTCGAGTTGCGAGATGTTGCCGTATGATATCGGCAGCGCAACGATTGTGGCATAAAGGAACATCCACTTCATGCAGGTTATGACCGTGTATTTGCTTATTAGTTTTCTGAATATAGCCAGATAACTTGCAAAACTCAGTTGTGCCAGAAGGCAGAGTATGTCGCCCGTAAGGTTACCGTCGCTGCTTGTTGCGCTGCTGCTTCCGATGATGAGAATGAGCGCGCCAACCACGCCAAGTCCCACGCCAAGAATCTTCTTGCCCGTGATAGGCTCTTTCATGAAGATAGCCGACAGTATGAGCGTGAAGATAGGCATCGTCGTCGTAACGATGCTCGCATTTATAGGCGATGTCTTCGACAGTCCCACGATGAAGCAGCATTGGTTGCATACAATGCTCAGCATGGCGGCGAAGAAGAACATAATCATGTCGCGTCGCTCAACCTTTTCTCTTTGTACAAACAGCGATGTTATCCAAAAGCATACGGCTGCTCCTGCCGTTCTGAAAAGAACCATGTCAAGTCCTGTTATCCCGTTTGCCATGGCAGCCTTGCCTATCGGCGCCATCAGTCCCCAAATAATGCCTGCCATCAACATGCAGGCATGACCTCTCCAATCTTTTTCCGAATTATCCATTTTTCTCAATTTTTTTGCAAAGTTACGGAAATATAATATATATTTGCAATAAATCCTAAATTAAAGTACAATGGAGAAGGTACAGGCTGAATATATTCAGCAAATCGAAATCTATTCGATGTGGGGACTCAAGCATATTGTTTGGAAACTGCGTCCCGATGTAAATATCCTGAGTGGCGTGAATGGTATAGGCAAGAGTACCATTCTTAACACCTCTGTCAGTTCTCTGTCCGAGATGAACGGCGAACTGCCGATGCCGCAGCATCCGGCGGTACACCTCACGTTCTATCCCGAGAACGCCACGTCTATCCGCTACGATGTGATACGCAGTTTCGACCGTCCGCTCATACACTTCGAACTGCTCGAGAAGATGATTGACCGCAAGGTGCATACCGAACTCGACTGGCAGTTGTACAACCTTCAGCGTCGCTATCTCGACTATCAGGTAAACATCGGAAACAAGATGATTGACATGCTGTCGTCCGACGATCCCGCGGAGCAGGCTAAGGCTTCGAGCCTGTCTGTGCCTAAACGCATCTTTCAGGATATGATAGACGAGCTGTTCAAGGATACGCGCAAGAAGATAAACCGAAAGACAAACGAGATAACCTTCCTGTACGGCAAGGAACTGATATCGCCCTATAAGCTGTCGAGCGGCGAGAAGCAGATACTTGTCATTCTCCTTACCGTGCTCATTCAGGACCAGCAGCGGTGCGTCCTCTTCATGGACGAGCCCGAGGTGAGCCTTCATGTAGAGTGGCAGCAGCAACTCATCTCACTCATCCGCAAGCTGAACCCTAATGTGCAGATTATTCTTACCACCCATTCGCCTGCGGTGATAATGAATGGCTGGATTGATGCCGTCACCGAGGTGAGCGACATAACACAAGACATTTAAGTTATGGGAAAACGACTGACTGATAACCTTAGTTCACTTTACATCGGCGCGGCAAACAAGTTGAGGTCAAACAAGACGAGGCGTAAGATTGTGGCGTATGTAGAGAGTTATGATGATATATTGTTTTGGCGAACGGTGCTGAAGGCGCACGAAACCGACGAATATTATTTCGAGGTGATGCTGCCTTCGAAAACATCGTTGCAGCGTGGCAAGAAGGCAGCCTTGATGAATGTTCTGGGCGAGAGTCAGTTGGGCGAGAACATGGTTGCCTGCGTAGATGCCGACTACGACTACATGCTTCAGGGACGCACCCCTACATCGCGCATGATACTCGAGTCGCCATACGTCTTTCACACCTATGTCTATGCCATCGAGAATTACCAGTGCTGTGCTGAGAGCCTTCACGATGTGTGCGTAATGGTAACGCTCAACGACCACGATGTTTTCAACTTCGTAGAGTTCATGAAGATTTATTCGCAGATAATCTATCCGCTGTTCATCTGGTCGGTATGGATTTACCGCTCAAACAGATACAAGGAGTTCCCGCTGATGGACTTTTGCGACGAGGTACGCATTGACGGCTTCAATATGTACAATCCCGAAAAGTGCATCGAGCGACTTCGCCATCGCGTAAACAAGAAGGTGGCTTTCATGCAGAAGCATTATCCAAATGCGCGCCACGACTTTGTTCCGCTGAAGGAAGAACTGGAGAAACTCGGCGTTCATCCCGAAAATACATATCTCTTTATTCAGGGACATTTCCTTATGAACAACGTTGTCATAAAGATTCTCGAACCTGTTTGTGCCATGCTGCGCCGCGAGCGTGAGAACGAGATTCGTCAGTCGAACGGTCACGACAAGCAGAAGTACAACGAACTTACATGCTACGAGCGCAGCCTTGGAAGCGTAGACACCATGCTCCGAAAGAATACTCAGTTTGTTTCGCTGCCTATCTACAAAAAAATGAATGAAAAAATAGATACTTTTTTAACATTGGGAATGAAGAAAAATGTTATATTTGCAAGCGAATAACTGAATTTGACAAAGGCTACTGATATGAAATCACGACAGAATAACATAATACAAGAAATAACCCCGCTCGCAAACCGTGAATGTCTGTATATTGCAAAGAGAGTGAAAGACTATTTCACTTATCCAATACACAGCCACGTAGAGTTCGAGTTGAACCTTATTGTGAATGCACGCGGCGTTAAGCGTATTGTAGGCGACAGTTCGGAGGTTATTGGCAACTATGACCTTGTGCTCATAACAGGCGCAAACCTTGAACATGCTTGGGAACAGTACGAATGTAAGGGCAAGGATATGGAAGAAATAACCATACAGTTTAACTGGGATTTCGAGAAGGACGATTTCTTCCTGCGCAATCAGTTCGACTCCATAAGGCAGATGATTATCGATGCCCGTGTAGGCTTGGCTTTCAAAGAGCCGACGGTGAGACGCGTCTATCCGCTTCTCGAAGACGTGGTTAACGAGTCCGACCAGTTCCGTGCTCTCCTCAAGTTTCTCGAGGTGCTTTACATCATGTCGCAGAGCGATGATGCTTATCAACTCGCGTCGCCTTCGTTTGCCAACGTAGATGCCAAGTCGGACAGCCGGCGTATTCTGAAAGTTCAGTCGTATATCGATTCTCACTTCAAGGAAGAACTCCGTCTGCCTGTTCTTGCCAGCATGGTTAATATGACTCCAGTCAGTTTCAGCCGTTTCTTCAAACTCCGCACGGGGCGCAATGTGTCAGAATACATCATCGACATAAGGCTCGGACATGCTTCGCGAATGCTTGTCGATTCAACCGACTCCATTGCCGAGGTGTGCTACGGCTCTGGATTCAATAACCTCTCTAACTTCAACAGGATTTTCCGTAAGAAGAAAAAATGTTCGCCGAAGGAATTCCGCGAGCAATACCATAAGAAAAACAAAACAAAAACTAAAATTTAAGAATTCGAAAATTGTATGAAGAACACATGCTTTGTGGGATTCCTGTTGGGACTCCTATTGATGGCTTTGCCTTCATCGGCGCAGACAAATCCGTTTGTACGCGTTAAGGACGGTCAGTTTCTAAGAAACGACAAACCCTATTATTATGTAGGCACAAATTTCTGGTTTGGAGCAATTCTTGGTTCAGAAGGGCAGGGCGGCAATCGCTTGCGTCTGTGTCAGGAACTCGACTTCATGAAGAGCAAGGGCATAAACAACCTCCGCGTTCTGGTCGGGGCAGACGGCTGCCGAAACGTTCCGTCGAAGGTTGAGCCAACGTTGCAGACTGCCGCGGGTGAGTATAACGATACTATTCTTGCCGGTCTCGACTTCCTTCTCGACGAGATGCACAAGCGCGATATGGTTGCTGTCCTCTACCTCAACAACTCGTGGGAATGGAGCGGCGGCTATGGCTTCTATCTTGAACAGGCAGGCGAGGGCAAAGCGCCGCTTCCTTCGGTTGACGGCTGGCCTGCGTATATGGATTTCGTCAAGAAATTTGCCCAGAGCAAGAAAGCACATCAGATATTCTATGATTATGTGAAGTTTATCGTTGGCAGAACAAATCGCTATAACGGCAGGAAATATGTTGACGACCCTACAATCATGTCGTGGCAGATTGGCAACGAGCCTCGCGCCTTCAGCGAGGATGCCAAGGTTAAGACAGCCTTTGCCAAATGGATGGCGGAGACATCGGCTCTTATTAAGGGTATCGACGGCAATCACATGGTTTCGACAGGCAGCGAAGGACTTCACGGCTGCGAGTATGATGCCGCTCTTCTCGAAAAAATCCATGCCGACAAGAATATCGACTACATAAATTGTCATCTGTGGCCCTACAACTGGGGGTGGGCGCACGAGAAAACCCTTCTCGAGGATCTCGACAACAGTTGCAAGAAGGCTAAGGAGTATATAGACAAGCATCTTGTTCTGGCAAAGAAGTTGCAGAAGCCGCTTGTGATGGAGGAGTTTGGCTATCCTCGCGATGGCTTCCGTTTCGACAAGAATGCTTCGACAAAGGCGCGCGATGGCTTCTATAAGTATGTCTTCGGTCTGATTGTCGAGGATAGTCAGAACAAGGGACTTTTTGCCGGCTGTAACTTCTGGGCTTGGGGCGGATTTGCCAATCCGCAGCATACTAACTGGAAGGTGGGCGATGACTATACCGGCGACCCGGCTCAGGAACAGCAGGGCTTGAACTCTGTCTTTGCATCGGATTATACTACGTTGCAGATAATTTCTGACATGGTTAACAGGTTTGGAAGATGAGTTTGCAATTGACAATTCAGAATTCATAATTCATAATTCATAATTGATAATTGATAGTTGGGAAAGTTGAAAAATCTTATCAATTGACAATGGACAGTTGACAATTCACAATTCACAATTCATAATTCAGAATTGCTTTCTTCTGCATACTTGTAGGCAATTCATGTCACTTAGTACTTAGTTCTGCCGAATCACAAATTCGGCAGAACCGCTCTGTTAAGTCGAATTTGCCGCTCGAACTCTGTTCGCTTGCTACCAAAGGGACGCAAGAATTCGACTTTGAAAAGAATAGGGAATTTGTCGCTCGACCTATGGTCGCTTGCTACCGAAGGGGCGTAAGAATTCCCACCGCTGAAAAACGTCTGTTTTTGATGCGATATTTTGTCGCTTTGCGACAATGCGAATTGCAAATTCGGCAGCATCAGAGTAGGAATTTACAAATTTGACTGTGTGGCGCAAGAAGTGTTGGGTATATACATTTATCCCAAATCGGTTATTAGGATGACTATTTTCGTGGTTGCTTTCATAATTGCCTGATAACAAATGCTTTACAAATTGAATTTTCTAATGACCACCATTAGAAAAACGACCTTATAAGTGGTTTATTTACAAGATTTTACAACCCAAAACACGGATTTATGTACTTCTAACGACCGATTTGGGTTTATGCTTAAAAAACTACAATTTGTGAAGCATTGCAGACGCTGAAAGCGTCTCCGCTCAATAACCGTAGGTCGAAACGACCTACGGTCTAAGACGCAATTTACGGCAAGCACTCTGAAAGAGTGCCCCGACTGACTCAATATGGGCGACAGCTTTTAAAGTCGATGATGGTAGTGTCATTTCTGTCCGCGGATCATACTGAAACTTCGTTATTTTTGAACTGTTATGCCTTCTTCATCTTTCTGAAATGTCATTTTATGATGAAGAAAACTGTATCTTTTTCCATGATTTGGCAAGTAAGTATACACGCTGTAATCTTTTATAAATGCTTTTTTCGATATGTATGGTTTGTTAACATGTGTGTGTTTTGTTAACTTTTTGTTGATAAAGCAGATAAAATATTATTTTTGTAAGTTGTTGAAAAATAAATATTTATAAAATATAGAAGAAAAATGAAAAATAATGCGAATTATTTGTAACATATTTTAAGTGGATTTTGAAAAATATTTTATAGTTTTGTATCGGAAATAAGAAGTAATTAAATTAAAAAATAGGGAAAGCATATTCTAATATCATTACATTTGAAGTTAATAATTATCGTGAGATATAATTTTGTGCTGTTATTTTGAATTCTCATATTGATTCTAAATTTACAGTTTACTATTATCAAAACTCAAAGGCTTTGCGTGGAGCAAGGTCATGGTGTAAAAAATTACTGTTTATCTAAATTTTATTAGCCTTAAATAAAATTAAGAGCTTTTGGTTTTAAGTGGGTTATAGATTTTAATAATAGCCAAAAAATCATAAATGAACTAGTTTCCGCAAGAATGTTGAGTAAACTTTCTTGCGGTTTTGCTTTTTAGGACTATCTATTCACAGAAAAAGCTTTTTTGCTTCGATTTTACTTGTTGAATTGTCGTAAAACGTAATTTAGCACACTACTTAAACTGAAAGTCCAAAATGCTATATACTTGTAAAACAGGGTCATTTTGTTGAAATCGGTTCACACCTTATTGTATATAATAGATGCGCCATTTGCAATCTCGAAACGACAAAAAAACGCTTTTTTGCTCTGTTTGGACTCTTAAAAAATGTTAAAATGTTAAAATTTATCTTAACAAACTAAAATAATTCCGTTTTTATTTGATGGTATAAAAAAAATACTTATTTTTGCCGATGTAATTCTATTGTAAATCTAAAGTAAGGTTGAGATGAAAAAAATACTTTTCACATTGGCGATGCTTATATTCTGTGCAACGGTTTTTGCTCAGAACTATAACTATACGAGTTTATATAGCCCTGCTAATAGTGTATATACTTCTTCGTCTTGCGATATCGATGCAGGAAAGGAGGCGTATTTTAAACCGACACAGAGTTCAACAGAGTATTCTGGCTTTAAGTTCAATCTGTCGGCTAAGGTCTCTGGCTTGCAGATTATCGTTTACAACAAGTCTAATCAGGTTGTGAATACAGTTACCATGCCTTCTACTGTAAGCAAGTTCGACGTATCTGTTGCTGCTGCTAATGGTGTAGTTGGCAAGATTGGCCTGAAGAATACTGGCTCTTCAAAGGTTACTTTGAAGGCTCCTACCGTAATGTTCGTTAAGAGAAAGGTTAGTTCTAATGTGAAAGGTATCTTGTCATACTTCTCTATAGGAAATGCATATCCAGATGCGTCAACAGCAACAATTTCTGCTGCTCCTTCGGGAAGTACAGGTACAGTTACAGCAACCTTTGCTGCTGGTCAGGAGGTTGGATGGGGCGTGCCTCATGATATTTCTGCATTCAAGGCTTTTGTTGTTACGTTGGATGCAGCAGCAACAACAAAGTACATTGTTTCGCTTAATTATAAGAATGGTTCAAAGACTAGTAGCGATACATGCTGGATTTCAAAGGGAAAGACAACAGGTGTTGTGCGCATTACCTCTAACGACCGTGCATATCTTGAAAGTGTAAAGATTAAGGCAGAGGCTGCTGCAAGTGCAGTAAAAATCAAGGCACCGTTCTTGTTGTCAAATCAGACATTTACTGTTGCTGGCGGTCAGGTTACAGATGCAGGCATAGGTACTTCTTGGACTACTCCGGGCGAAGCAGGCGAATGTTCTCTCACCGAACTTTATGATTTGTCTGCACAGACAATGACAACTGCAACATATACTGTTCCGAATTCAACTTCACAGACTGTGGTTTGCGATTTCAACTTCAACGATCGCTTCTTCTTGTGGAATTACCCTACAAAGCGTAATTTCATGAAGGTTACAAATTCCACTTCGTCAAATGTGTTCTATTCAGTAGACTATGTAGTGGTTAAGTTTAAGAATGCTTTGAGCCTTGGCTCAGACGACTATATCAGACTGAGTATTGCACCAAGTGCAACAATGACAGACTTCTGGTCAACTGAATCTACAGTCAGAAATGGTCAGGTAGTTGTTCTTGATGTTGCAAATGCAAAGAACTCAGCCGGTACAAAGATTACTCAGGTTCAGCGTTCAAGCGTTCAGTGGATTAAGTTGATGAAGCACTTGAAGGGTACTGGTATCACAGTTGTAGATGCATATTGTGTCTTGTCAAGTACTGGTTATCAGGGAGTTGATGAACTTGAGGCAGACGACCTTGAGGTTGTATCAACAGAGTTCTATTCTGTAAAGGGACAGAAACTTGAAGTTCCTTCACCAGAAGGTGTAACTTTGGTAAAGAAAACGTACTCAGACGGTTCTGTTAAAACCACGAAGGTTTACGGATGCCGATTCTGAGAAAAAAGAAAATTTGTTACTTGAGATTTAAAATAGAATAAGGCGAAGCGAATTTGTTTGTGAAAACAGATTCGCTTCTTTAGTTTATTTGTGCAATGATTAGATAAAATAGTACAATGCTACCAGATCTTTTTGTTCTACCTTTGCGTTATAACAAATACAAAACTATGATTGATAATATGAAAAGACTTATTTTGTCCTTACTCATGGCTTTTATCTGCACCTTATATATATGTGCACAGATAAGAGGCAAGGAAATTAGCGTAATGGTTACTCCTGACCGTGATAACTGGACTTATAAAACTGGTGAAACCGCTACGTTTACAATACAGGTTTACAAGGCGCAATGTCTGCTGAAGGGTGCTGTGATAGACTATGAGCAGGGCGAGGAAATGTATCCCGAAGTTACGAAAAATAATGTCACGTTGAAAGATGGAAAACTGGTATTGAGAGGCAAACTTTCCAAGCCCGGATTCTATCGCGTGAAGGTGACGGCAAAGGTTAACGGCAGAAATTACGATGGAATGGCTACCGTAGCATATAGCCCCGAGAACATAAAGCCTTGTGCCGAGATGCCATCGGATTTTGATGCCTTCTGGACTAATTCGCTGAAGGAAGCCCAAAATACTCCGCTTGAGCCTACGATGGTGCTGCTGCCAGAACGTTGCACCGAAAAGGTAAACGTCTATCAGGTAAGTTTCCATAATATCCGATGGGGCAGCAGAACGTACGGAATCTTGTGCGTGCCGAAGGCTGAAGGCAAATATCCGGCGTTGCTCAGAGTGCCGGGAGCTGGAATCAGGCCATATTACGGCGATGTGCAGACTGCCGAGAAGGGTGCAATAACATTAGAGATTGGAATCCACGGCATACCTGTTACTTATACGCAAGACTATTACGATAAACTTTTCAAAGGTGCATTGTATAACTATTGGGAGAGTAACAGCGACGATCGCGATGCCTTCTATTACAAAAGAGTCTTTGTCGGTGCAGTAAGGGCAGTCGATTTTATCTGCTCTCTGCCTCAGTTCAATGGCAAGCAACTCGGCGTGTCTGGTTCGAGTCAGGGCGGTATGTTGTCTTTCGTTACGGCGGCTCTCGACAGTAGAGTTACATTCTATGCCGTTGTCCATCCGGCAATGTGCGACCATACTGCATCGTTGAAGAAGCAGCCATGCGGTTGGCCACATTATTTCTACGGAAAGAAGGCCGATGACAAGAAAGTGACTGTAAGCCGTTATTACGACGGAATAAACTTTGTTCGCAGAATAAAAGTGCCGGGATGGTTCTCGTTTGGCTATAATGATGATGTTGTTGCGCCAACATCTATGTATGCAGCATATAATACCGTTTCTGCCCCTAAAGAGTTCAAACCTTATTTGCAGACTGGTCATTATTGGTATCAGGAGCAGTATGATGAATGGAATGAATGGATGTGGAAACAGATGGATTTGTAGAAATTAACGTTCGTTTTTGCTAACTGAACTTTACATTATGCAAAAGTTGTAAATGTTAAATATTCTTAATGATAGAATAGTTCAAAAAAACGAAAAAATAGTATTATTGTTGTATATACTTAATGTCTATTTTTGTAATAGAAGTAAAAGAGAATAGCCATTAATTTAATAAACCAGAGATTAACAAAAAAGGTTATAAACCTTTAATTTAGTACAGTAGATATGGATTTAATTACTAGAAAACAAGCGCTAATGGCAGGAGCATGTATTGCCTTCTTGCTGGGCGGTACTCCTGTGCAAGTATTCGCCTCTAATGCTTCAGTACCTGTTGAAGCAAGCGCACCGACACAGAAAGTCGTGGGTACTGTAGTTGATCAGAGTGGTGACCCGATTATCGGCGCAAACGTGCTGGTAAAAGGTACACAGAATGGTACAATTACAGATTTTGACGGACACTTTACTATTGAAGCGCCAAAGGGAGCAACACTTGTTGTCTCTTACATTGGCTATCTTCAGCAGGAAGTGAAAGTTACCGGCGACAATTTGAAAATTCAGTTAGCAGAGGACTCTAAGAGCCTCGAAGAAGTTGTGGTAGTTGGTTACGGTGTTCAGAAGAAGAAACTCGTAACTGGCGCAACTGTTCAGGTGAAGGGAGATGAAATTGCTAAGATGAACACTACAAATGCTTTGACTGCAATGCAGAGTTCAACACCGGGTGTTCAGATTACTCAGGCTTCTTCACAGCCGGGTAAGGGATTCAAGGTTAATATTCGCGGTATGGGTACTATCAATGGTGCATCTCCTTTGTTGGTTATAGATGGAGTTCAGAGTGGTACTGCCGATGATGGATTGAACGGCTTGAATCCTAATGATATTGAGAGCATTGATGTATTGAAAGATGCTGCATCGGCAGCCATCTATGGTGCTCATGCTGCCAATGGCGTTATCTTGGTAACAACAAAGCAGGGTAAGGCTGGTAAATTGTCTATTCAGTATGACGGACATGTGGGTTGGAGTAATGCTTATAAGCGACCTGCAACTTTGAACGCGAAGCAGTACATGCAGATTATTGACGAGGTGAACTTTGGTGCGACAGGCACAAAAACAGACTGGTCGAAGCTTGTGCCGCAGGCAATCTTGGATAAGGTCAATGCTGGTTGGGAAGGTACAGACTGGTTTGATGAATATGCAAACAAGAATGCTGTTCAGACAAGCCATGCTTTGAGTATTACAGGTGGTAATGATCGCTCAAAGTTCTCAATGAGTCTGAACTACAGTTATAATAACGGTATAATGGGTGGTGCTATGGCATCAAACTACCAGCGTTATGGCGGTCGTATCAATTCTGAGCATGTTCTCCTTAGAGGTAAACATGATATTATAACTATAGGTGAGAACCTTTCTTATGGGTATCATAAGAGTCACGATTTGGCAGAAGGCAACGGCTATTTCAACATCATGCAGAATGCATATATTGCCTCTCCGCTTGTGCAGCCGTTTAACGAGGATGGTTCTCTTGCAAGTTACAGAGAAAACGGAGCAGGATACAGTTCTATGATATATACAAATCCATTGAACGGATTGTATAATGGTGAGTACAATGCTATTAACAAGAGTCGTGATTTTAATGTAGGAGCAACATTCTATTGGATTATTGAGCCTATTAAGGGCTTGAGATACAGAGGACAGGTTAACACCGGATATGGTGCAAGCAATACACGTAGCGCTTCACAGCCATACAGTAGTAGCAATACAAATGCTACTAATACATACGGTTTGCAGTATTATATGAATGAGAGTGGTAGTATTTCTGTTAATAATACAATTAGTTACGAGTTGCCAAAATTCAATGGTCACGCAATCGATTTGATGGTTGGTCAGGAATACACACAGAATTTGTGGAATAACAGTCTGAATACCACACACTCTATTGGTGCAGAAAGTGCAAATTCTTTGCTTACAAAAGGCTTCTCTTATAATTTGCCAGTAAACTATGGTGGTAGCGCAACCATTAATTATAATGGTTCTGCTGATACGGAGTATGCAGAAGCAGCATTCTTTGGTCGTTTGAACTATAACTATAAGGAGAAGTATATGGCAACATTCATCTTGCGCCATGATGGTTCTTCTAATTTTGCCGACGGACATCGTTGGGGTACATTCCCTTCTGTTTCTGGTGGTTGGGTTGTGACAAACGAGAGTTTTATGGAGCCAATACAGGATGTTATGGATTTCTTTAAGATTAGAGCATCTTGGGGACAGAACGGAAACTGTAATGTACCTGAGTTTAGCTATGTTGCAAACATAAAGTATTCTCCTACTGATTATGCCGACTATGGCTATAAGTTCGGTAGCAGTAATGAACAGACTGTCAGCCCAACAGGATGGACTCCTGGTGCATATACTGATAACATGCCAAATGAAGACCTTACATGGGAGACTTCAGAGCAGATAAATATCGGTTTTGATGCCAGATTCTTGAATAGCCGTTTGGGGGTTAACTTTGACTATTATGTTAAGACTACAAAAGACTGGTTGATTTGTCCTACTCCAAAGGCGTTCGCAGGAACTCCTAACGGAAAGTGGCTGAATGGTGGTGATGTTAGAAACTCAGGTGTTGAGTTGGCATTATCATGGAATGACAAGATTGGTTCTGACTTCAATTATCATGCAAACGTTAATATTGGTACAAATCGTAACCGTGTAACATACTTGGCAACAGATGGTGGCAGAATCGACGGTCAGACAAGTGCCTTGTTCCAGAACTCAGATTATGTCAGCCGTGTAGAGGTTGGTCATGCTATTGGCTACTTCTATGGTATGGATTACGATGGAATATGGCAGAATCAAGCTCAGATAGACGAGGCACGTGCCGCAGGAAAGGCAGTTCTTGATAACGCACAGCCTGGTGATATGATTTGGGTTGACTATAATGGTGACGGTAAGATTAATTATGACGAAGATCGTCATGATATTGGTAATCCTCATCCAAATGTGACTCTCGGTCTTACATTTGGCTTCGACTACAAGGGCTTTGACTTTAATATCGCAGGTTCAGGTGCATTTGGACAGCAGGTTATGCAGTGCTATCGTACTGCACTCCTTGCCAATCAGTATCAGAACTATACAGAGCAGGTATTCGACCGTTGGCATGGAGAGGGCACAAGCAATACCCAGCCACGTTTGACAGTTGGTTCTATCAACGACCAGTGGGTTTCTACTCGCTATATGCAGAATGCTGATTTCTTTAAGATTCAGAACGTTACTGTTGGTTACGATTTCAAGAAACTTCTTAAGACGTGTCCATTTGGTCAGTTGCGAGTTTATTTCCAAGCACAGAATCTGTATACCTTTACCGGATATAAGGGTATAGATCCAGAAGTCGGTTCAAATGGTGGAAAAGATTCTTGGGCAAGTGGCATTGATGTAGGTTTGTACCCATCTGCTCGTACTTACTTGTTTGGTGTTAGTGTCAAGTTCTAAAAATTAACTTGTTAATAAGAAAGTAATATGAAAAAAATATTATCGTTGGCTATCGCGGCAGCTGTTGCCTTGTCTTCATGCAACAGTATGCTTGATACCGAGAATTATACAGGTGCAAATACTGCAAACTTTCCTGCGCAGGCTTCTGACTTGAATGCCGAATTGTCTGCATTGTATTCAGTATTGAATCAGTATTGCAACGATCCTTTGCAGACTCCATATTTAGTCTACAATATTATGTCTGATGATTGTAATGGTGCAGGTGGTACTGGTGACGTTGAGGCTCATGCTATCGGTCATTTGATGAAGAATAAAGACGCTTTGTATGACGGCGCATTCAAGGCGACTTATGTAGGTGTTGCGCGTGCAAATGCCATAATCTATTCGGTTGACGCATTCGACTGGACTGGAAAGGAAACAATGAGAAACCAGCTTCTTGGTGAGGCTTACTTTATGAGAGGACTGTTCTACCTTTGGGGAACACAGTTCTGGGGCGACATTCCTGCTTATTGGGCTGCTGCTGCTCCTGATCCATGTCCGCAGCAGAGTGCCGAGGACGTTATTTATCCGCATATCCTTGCCGATTTTTATAGTGCATATCAGCTTATGTCGTATGGCTATACAACTCAAGGTGACGGACATGCTACAAAGGGTACTGCTGCTGGCTATCTTGCCCGTGCGTATATGTTCTATCAAGGTTTCTACAAGAAGCAGGGTGAACTTGCAAAGGCTTCATGTCCAGATGTTAAAATGCTTGACCTTGACGAAGGCATCAAGTCAAAAGCAACAAACGAGACATTGACAAAGAGTATGGTGACAGACGCTTTGAAGGATGCGGTTGCTAATGGCGGTTATGAGCTGGTAGAAGATTTCCGTTTGTTGTGGCAGTACACAAATCAATATACGGTAGGAGATTACAAGTTTACAGAAGATTTGGCTAAGGCTGGCAAATCGTGGGCTGGAAATGGAAACAAGGAAGAAGTGTTCCAGATACAATTTGGTAACTTTGCTTCATGGAACGGAACTGTATCAATGGGTTATACAAACATGAGCTCATTGTATTGTTCATTGCGTTGCGATGAAGGTACTGGTATTGTAAGCGGTGCTAACATTTCGAATGGTGGCATTGAAACTTTCCCATTTGCTCAGGGCTGGGGACAAGGCACAATAAATGCTGGTCTTTGGGATGACTGGTCAAATTCAGATCCTCGTAAGGCTGCAACTATTCTTAACGTACAGGATGAGCTTGCTGATTTTGCGTTCGCTTCATCTTGTTCGGAAGATGCAGGTTTGTACAACAAAAAATTGATGGCTGTTACAACCAAGACAACTGCTGGTAACGATAAAACTTCTGGACCTTATATTTGGTGGGGTGTTGTTCGCGAAGAGGCAGAACAGACTCAAAATAATGGTAACAGTATGCAGGGCGACCATTATGGAGATATAGTACTGATGCGTTATTCTGACATCCTTCTTATGCTTACTGAGCTTACTGGCGATGTAAGCTATCAGAACAAGGTTCGTGCTCGTGCTGGCTTGAAGGAGACAACATACTCATGGGAAGGCATTCAGGACGAACGTCGTTTTGAGTTTGCCGGTGAAGGCTTGCGTTTCAACGATCTGCGTCGTTGGTCTGGCAAGGGTGGCGGTGAAAACTGTATAGCAGCAAAGGCTCTTCAGAAACAGGAGGGTACAAGAGTAAACTATACAGGCAGATGGACTGTTATGAAACATGCTGTTTCTTCATGGGCTAAGAGATATGCAGAGACTGACGGTTTCTTGATGATTCCACCATCACAGATTAACATTGTTGGTGATGAAACCGTTTTGAAGCAGAATGCAGGCTGGACATCGGATGTTGCTGATGCAAATATGTCTGGTACTCCTGTTTATTAATTAATCATCTAAGACACTACGGAAATGAAAAGAATATTATTTAGTATGATAGTCGCTGCAAGTGTGCTGACATCTTGTGATCCAGTAAGAGACAGTCAGGACTTTAGCCCTAACGACTATACAGCAGAGCAGATTGGCAATAGTGTGACCTTAAAGGTATATAAGGACAAGGAATGTACTCAGGAAGCTGGTCCGGGTGAGGGTAACTGGGTTAAGTATTCAACTTCTCCAAGTACTATAGTTTCAATCTACAACATAAAGGCTGGCGAACAGAATGTGCTTGCCACAGGTACCGACGGAGTGTTTAATCTTTCACCGAGTCGTGGCTCAAGTAACGATCAGACTTTGTACATCAGAACTTATAATTCTGATGGAAAGGAGATTGTTGCCGAGAAATCGGTAAATGTATGGGTACAGACTGAACTTCCACAAGAAATTCTATATCTTTGCTCTGATGATGAGGAGAAGGCATGGACTTGGGACTGTTCTACAGCTGGAGCATGCTGGGGTAATATGGGTAATCCTTCGTGGTCAACCCCTGATAAGATTTTTGCTTCTGGCGATGCCAAGTGGTGGGGTGTTGAAACTCCAGAGGGATTGCTTACTCAGCTTAATCATTCGGATACAGGAAATGCAACAGGCGAAGAGTCTGAGGATGCTTACATGGTGTTTAGTAATCTTGATGGTAAGGTTCATGTTTACAATGCTGAAGGTAAGGAGATCCGTACAGGTAAGTGGTCTATTGATATGACTCCTACTGCTACAGCTGTAGGTACTCTTACAACTGATGCAGGCTCAATACTGTTCCCATTCTCAATAAATACAGGTGGTCAGAAGCCAACAACGTTCCAGATTGCGGGTCTTGATGCAAACCATTTGGTACTGATGGATCATGGTGGTCATACTGCTGATAATCCGGATGAGCATACATACTGGAGATTTAAGAACAAGTCTGACTGGCAGGGAGCTTTGCACGCTTATTCAAGCAGAGCATGGACTTGGGATTGCACTTCTGTAGAAGAATGTTGGGGTAATATGGGTAATCCTTCATGGTCAACTCCTGATAAAATCTTCAAGTCTGGCGATGCTAAGTGGTGGGGCGTTAAGAGTCCAGAGGAGTTGCTTACGCAGCTTAATCACTCAGATACAGGCGAGGCTACAGGCGAAGAATCTGCTGATGCTTATATGGTATTTGATGTGAATGGTTCTGTTAAGTGCTATGATGGCAATGGCAAGGAGATTCGTTCTGGTAAGTATGAGGTTTCAATGACTCCATCTGCTACTAATGTTGGAACAATGACAACAACCGAGGGAGCTATCTTGTTCCCATTCTCAATCAATACGGGCGGTAAGAAGCCAACGACATTCCAGATTGCTGGTATTGACGGTGACAGAATGGTTTTGATGGATCATGGTGGTCATACTGCTGATAATCCTGATGAACATACGTTCTGGAGATTTAAGGCTAAATAGTTTTATAAACTTAGATAATGGGCAAAGGCTGTTATTTGTACAGTCTTTGCCTTTATATAAAAACGATGTAAAAAGACCAAGTGTCGGGTATTTTTTCGCTCGTAAACCTTGGTGTAATTTAATTGTGATGATGAGAAACTTCGTATTTTTTATTTTGTTTGTTTGCTGCTTAGCGGCTTGTAACAACGAAAAGAAAGATTCCAATTATAGAATAAGTGGTAATGTTGCTTATGCTGGTATAAAAATGGATAGCGTATGGGTGTATCTGGAATCTGTAACAACAAACGGAAAGGAACGTTTTAAAGATTCTGTAAGGCTCGTAAATGGCAGTTTCGTGTTTACGGGTAATAAGGAAAGGCTTGCGTCTATACATTTGCCAAGGGCATATCGTTACCTTTATCAAGAACTGTTAGTTGTTACGGAAAACGGAAATATTCATGTTTCTATCGACGAAAAAAGCGCAGGCTTTGGTACTCCTCAGAATGACTCTTTGCAATTGTGGAAAAATATAACAGAGCAATTTCATGAGTCGTTAAAGGGGGTGCATGATAGCGAACAAAGAAAATATCTGTACGACAAATATGTGGAGCGTACAATAAGTATGGGGCATAACATTGGTGACGATACAACTTTGGGTAAATTTTTATTGGGAATGTATCATAAATAAATAGTAGATGTACTGTCTGTAATGAGTGTAAAAACGGTAATAAACTCCTTTCGGGTTTAATGCGCCATTTCATTATGGAAAGTGCAGTTTCCGTTGCGAAAGATGGGGCACTCTTTCAGAGTGCTTGCCACCTATAGTTACTTATTCCGCAGGTCGTTCCGACCTACGGTTACTAGGCGGAGACGCCTTCAGCGTCTGTAATGAGTATAATACACAGATAATCAGCTCTGTGATGTCTTACGAAAAACAACAAACTATGCCTTGCATAAGTAGGGAATGTATAATTTATCCCGAATTCGCGTAAATAATGCGTGGCAGGAAAAAAACGGGCGCGAATTTTCTCGGGTTTCGTTCGGGATACGTTCGGGTTTTCAACGTTTTCCTTTCGGAAATAAAATCGACAAAATCCATATATATTAGTGTTATCGTTAACAGTACAAAGATGAATTAAAACGGATTGGAATCTAACTACCCTTAATTTGTAACATGTACTTTGCATATTCCCAAAATTGAAGTGTTAAAATTTCTTAAAATAGAATTTGTATCAAAATTAGATAAAAAAATATCATTTTTTGATGTTCTATATTTCTATTTTTGTGACGAAGTAAAAAAGAGGAAAGCCATTACTTTAATAACCTAACATGAGTTTAACTTCGAATAAGGTGATGAAAGAAAAAACATTGCTTTAATGACCTAACACGAGATTAACCCCCCAAGGTGATAAAGAATAGCCGTTAATTTAATAACCAGAGAATAACAACAAAAAGGTGCAAGCCTTTAATTTAATATCCTAACAAGAGATTAACAAAAGGTTAAAAGCCTTTAATTTAGTACAACAGTATATATGGATTTAATTACTAGAAAACAAGCGCTAATGGCAGGGGCATGTATTGCTTTCCTGTTGGGCGGTACTCCTGTGCAAGTATTCGCCTCTAATGCTACAGCACCTGTAGAAGCAAGCGCACCGACACAGAAAGTCGTAGGAACAGTAGTTGATCAGAGTGGCGATCCAATTATCGGCGCAAACGTGCTGGTAAAAGGTACCCGAAATGGTACAATTACAGATTTTGACGGACGCTTTACTATTGAAGCGCCAAGTGGAGCAATTCTGGTTGTCTCTTACATTGGCTATGTTCAGCAGGAAGTGAAAGTCACCGGCGACAAGTTGACAATTCAGCTCGCTGAGGACTCTAAGAGTCTCGAAGAGGTTGTAGTAGTTGGTTACGGTACAATGAAGAAAAAACTGGTTACCGGTGCAACTGTTCAGGTAAAGGGTGATGATATCGCCAAGTTGAACACAACTAATGCACTCGAGGCTATGCAGAGCCAGACTCCGGGTGTGCAGATTACACAGTCTTCTTCACAGCCAGGTAAGGGCTACAAGGTATTGATTCGTGGTGCCGGAACTATTGGTAATGCTGCACCTCTTTATGTTATTGATGGTGTAGCAGGTGGTAACCTCGATGGCATCAACCCTAACGATATCGAGAGTATCGATGTCTTGAAGGATGCCGCTTCTGCAGCTATCTACGGTTCTCGTGCTGCCAACGGCGTTATCCTCGTTACAACAAAGCAGGGTAAGGCAGGCAAGTTGGAAATCACATATAACGGTGCTATGGGTTGGTCTAACGCCTACAAGCGTCCACAGCTTCTTAATGCTCAGCAGTATATGGCAATCTTTAGCGAGTACAATCTTAACGCTTCTGGCGATGTGATCGATTGGAGTGCTTATATCCCTCAGGATATAATCACTAAGGTACAGAGCGGTTGGACTGGTACTGACTGGTGGGGCAAATTCGAGAACAAGAACGCCATGCAGCAGAATCATTCTGTAACAGTTACAGGTGGTTCTAACCGTTCTAAGTTTGCAATGTCTTACACCTATACTGATAATGAAGGTATCATGGGTGCAGACAAGGCTTCTTTCTATAATCGTCATACAATCCGTATCAACAGCGACCATGTGCTCTTGAGAGTTAAGGATTTCGATGCGATTACAGTTGGTGAAAACATATCTATTGGCTATAGCAAGAATCACGACTTGGCTGAGGATGGTATGTACTGGAGCTATATACATAGCTTGTTGCAGACAACTCCTGTTTTGCCACAGTATGCAGAGAACGGCGATATCTATAATTATCAGGACATAAACGGTAATGTTACTTATGGTAAGGGCTGGAACCCATCTATGTTCTACAACCCATGGGAGAACCTTTCAACTGGTGGTTGGAACTCTATGGCAGAGAGCCGCAGCATCAATGCCAGCGCTACTGCTTTCTTGGTTATCCAGCCAATCAAGGGATTGAAATTACGTTCACAGTTCAACTATAACTGGGGTTCAGGCGCATACCGCGGCTATAATGAGCCACGTGCTGCCGGTGAGGGTACAAATGTATCAAAGGTATATAGCGTAAGCCAGAATGCTTGGTTGAACTCTAATTTCTCTATTGAGAATACCCTTACTTATGATCTCCCTGTAATTAATGGTCATAAGATTGGTGCAATGGTTGGTCAGTCATTCCAGAGTACAGGTTGGAGCACTAATGTAGGTGGTTCTAATAGTGTTGCTTATGGAAGCCAGCTCGCAACTCTGAAGGGTTGGGATACTGCTTACCTTTCAAATGTAAAATTGGCAGATGTAACTGTTGCTTCTCTTACAGGTAAACCTAATGATGAAGAGTATCTTGCTTCTTGGTTCGGTCGTTTGAACTGGGACTGGAAAGAGACATATATGGCTACTGTTACTTTGCGTACTGATGGTTCAAGTATCTTTGCCGATGGTCATCGTTGGGGTACATTCCCATCTGTATCTGCAGGTTGGGTAATGAGTAACGAAAACTTTATGGAGAGCACAAAGAACTGGTTGGATTTCTTGAAGATTCGTGCTTCTTGGGGTCAGAACGGTAATAACCGAATCCCAAAATATCAGTATCTTGCTACTATTGCTCTGTCTGGAGAGTATAACGATAGCGGTTACAAGTTCGGTTCTGATATGTTAACTTCTACAAGCGGTATTCCTAATGTCGGTGCTTATGCAAACATCGTACCTAATTATGATTTGACTTGGGAAACATCAGAGCAGCTCGACTTAGGTTTCGATGCCCGTTTCCTTGACAGCCGTTTGGGCGTAAACTTCGACTGGTATAAGAAGACTACTAAGGACTGGTTGATTGTCGGCCGCAGAATAGGTATTCAGGGTACAAGCCCTGCTTATGTAAATGGTGGTGACGTTGAGAATACAGGTATTGAACTTGCTCTTACTTGGAACGACAAGATTGGTAAAGACTTTAACTACAACGTTGGTGTTAACCTTGCTACCAACAAGAACAAGGTAACACGTATCGATAATGAGAACCACTATATTGCTGGTACAGGAAATCTTATCTCACAGGGTACAGACTATGTGTCTCGTGCAGAGGAAGGCTATGCAATTGGTTACTTCTATGGTATGTCATATAGTGGTATCTGGCAGAATCAGGAGCAGATTGAAGCTGCACGTCAGGCTGGTAAGGCAGTTCTTGATGATGCACAGCCTGGTGACTGCATCTGGGACGACTGGAACGGTGATGGCGTAATCGTTGGTAAGGGTGAAGGTGCTGGTACTGATAAGCACGAGATTGGTAATCCTAATCCAGATGTAATGCTTGGTATCAACCTCGGTTGTTCATGGAAGGGATTCGACTTCTCTGTTAACGGTGCTGGTGCATTCGGTCATCAGATTATACGTTCTTACCGTTCATTCGGTGATGACCCTGATGAGAACTACGACACCACAATCTTTAACCGTTGGCATGGTGAGGGCACATCAAATTCAGTGCCACGTATCTCAGGTAATGGTCATGCTAATACTGTTTGGATTTCTACACGTTATATGGAAGATGCAGACTACTTCAAGATTAAGGCTGTAACTCTTGGTTACGACTTCAAGCATATCTGGAAGTCTTGTCCATTCCAGCAGCTCCGTCTTTATGTTCAGGCTCAGAACCTCTACACATTTACTGGTTATACAGGTCTCGATCCTGAGGTTGGTAGTGCCGGTGGTGGTAGCTCTTGGGAGTCAGGCATTGACCTCGGTCTTTACCCAACTGCCCGTACATATATGGTAGGTGCAAGTATTAAATTCTAATTCGACAATTTGTATGAAAAAATATATTTTATCAGCATTAGTTGTTGGTTCAGCAACTTTGTTCACATCCTGTAACGATATGCTGGACACAGATCCGCGTCCTACAGAGATGACCGCAGCTACATTCCCTGGTAAGCCTGCGGATGTAGAAGCCTTGAATGCTGCTACCTACAGTATCATGAATACTATGGGTGGCGGAGATCAGAGTCAGTTATTGAATAACCCTTACTACTGGTGGTCACTTATGTCCGACGATTGCTACGGCAGTGGCGGTCTTCAGGACTATGTGGCAAAGTCTCTGCATCATTTTACAATGTCTGATCCAAATCAGTACGAATACGACTGGAATCTCTTTTATGGTGGCGTTTCACGTGCAAACAACATGATTGAGACCATTGATAACGTGCCTTGGACTGAGGATCAGATGGCACAGCGTAACCAGCTTCTTGGTGAGGCATTCTTTATGCGTGGCTTCTATACCCTCCTTCTTACTCAGATGTATGGTGATATTCCTTTGATTACATCAACCACTATTACAGAGGAGTCATATCAGGAGAAGAGTGCCGAGGAACTTGTCTATCCTCAGATTTTCTCTGACTTTATTTCTGCAAAGAACCTTATGAACCCAGGTAGAGCCAATGGTTCTGGTCATGCAGACAGGTATTGTGCAGAGTCATTCCTTGCCCGTGCTTATATGTTCTGGGCTGGTTTCTACAAGCATATAGGTGAACTTGCAACAGGTGCTGATGCTACAGCCACCCTCGTTGAGCAGGAAGGTTGCAGTGGTGGTACTCTTTCAAAGGCAGACGTTGTTGCTGGTCTTAGAGATATAGTTGACAAGGGCGGTTATAAGCTTTGCGAGGATTTCCGTTCACTCTGGCAGTATTCTAACAGTCTCCTTTGGGATGAGGCACATGACGGTGTTGGTCATGCTTATAGCTTCATTGCTGATATGAAGCGTGAGAACTGCTTCGACCAGCCTGGCATGGGTAATGGTAATACCGAGGAGATTTTCCAGATTCAGTTTATGAATGCTTCAAGTTGGAACCTCACTATGGATTACAATAACCAGCGTATGTATACTAACTATCTGTCATGTTTCTGGGGACTTCGTAATGGTGCATCTAACCAGAACGGTGACCGTAATCTGACTTATCCGTTCAACCAGGGTTGGGGACAGGGTACTCCTTCATGTAATATCTGGGATGACTGGACAGCAGAAGAGAATAACAAGGGTTATACAGACAAGCGTAAGAAGGCTTCTTTGATTGACCTTGACCATGAGCTTGCAAGTTATACCTACGAGAAGGACGACTGCGAGGAGTCTGGTTATTCTGTCAAGAAGTACGCCGATGTAAACCTCGATGCTTGTGGTGCTAACAATGATACATGGTGGTCAATGTGCGAAGGTTATACTGACCCAGGTTCGCTCGGCAACAAGATGCAGGGTGACCACTTCGAGGACTTCTATCTGATGCGTTATGCTGATGTTCTTCTGATGCTTACCGAGCTTACAGGCGATGCACAGTACATGAATCAGGTTCAGAGACGTGCTGGTGTTCCTGAGACTCCTTACTCATTGAAGGCTGTTCAGAACGAGCGTCGTTGGGAGTTTGCATTCGAGGGACTTCGTTTCAATGATATGCGTCGTTGGACAGGTAAGGGTTGCTCAAACAGCGATTATGCTCCTACTGCTCTTCAGGCTCAGGATGGTAAGCAGGTTGTATGCCTCGGACAGAAGGGTAACAGAGTGTCTATGAAACACATGACATGTTCATGGACTGAGCGTTACAAGGCTACCGATGGTTTCCTGCCTAAGCCTCAGAACCAGATATCATTGCATAATGGTGGCTTGAAGCAGAATGCGGGTTGGGATGTTTCTGATGCCTCTGCCCTATATAAAGCTCTTTATTAATGTTTAATAAGAAAAGAATATGAGAAAGATATTATTTATACTTGTTGCTGCAGTATGTGCTTTCGTTGCTTGTGACCCTGTTCATGAGGATATCAGCGATGCTGGTCACATCTCTCTTGACGAGCTCCTTGCGCAAACTTCTGTAGGAACAGACAAGTCGGATGATGGTAAGAACGGTAATATCATAATCTGTGAGACCAAGGCACCTGTCAATGTTGTGTGGGATATTGCTGAAAAGAAAAAGGATGGTAAAGAACCTGAGTTTGGAAAGAATGTATTCAAGTCAAACTATGCTCAGCAGAAGAAGAAGCTTGGTCAGTATATTGTTAAGATGACAGCTATTTGTTCTGATGGTACCAAGTATGTTCATCTATATAATGACGTAACTTGCGAGGTTATTACAAAGCAGCTTGATAGATTCAATATCTATCCAAGACCGGGTAAGGAAGCTGAGGATAAGCGATTCAAGCCGGGTTCATGGAACGCAGCAGCTATGCGCTTCAGTGATAACGAGGGTCAGCATTTCCCATTCATTTCTGATGAGGTTTATTGGGGCTTCAAGACTCTTATCTTGGACGTTTCAGATGTTGAGCCCGGTACTACAATGATGGTGCATAACGGTTGGTGGAGTGCTACTTATTATGATGATATGCCAATCAACAATGGTCCTAATGAGATTCAGCTTACTGAGGAAATTGCCAAGGATTGTGCAAAGGGTAAAGGTGGTTCTGCTAAAGACCTTCAGTTCCTGATTAAGTCAGGTAACTGTACCGTCAACTCAGTTTACTATGAAGAGTAGTAATTTTATATGTATAATATTAACACATTATTATAATGAAAAGTTTTTTGAATTATAGTAAGCTCGCAATCGCTACGCTTATTACATCAATTGAAATTATTAGTGGTAGAGATGAGATT
>JAEEGK010007995.1_pt1 | contig 25092 bp, 16 predicted proteins | sample 8958771 | NCBI WGS metagenome assembly JAEEGK01 (sample SAMN16246547, study PRJNA631951) | gut metagenome | biome: gut microbiome; feature: rumen; material: SC-attached | host: Bos | place: Iran: Karaj | collected 2018-10
AAAAAAAAAAAAAAAAAAAAAAAAATTTAAAAAAATAAAAAAAAATAAAAAAAAAAAAAAAAAAAAAAACGTTAATTTCAAAAAAAATAAAATTTTTCCATTTTCGCAAAAAAAAACTTGAATATATACTTTTCCAAAAAAACCCCATTAGCATTTTTCTTCTGTAAGTGCATCATTAAATAAATAGAGAACAGGAGCAGAAGCACTTTCATCTTCCCAATACTGAATAACAATTCCACCTTCTAAATCATCTTCATCATTATGAGAAGCTCCAGTATAGAGTTCAATTTCATCATAATGAGGGACAATAAATTTAATAAAATCAGTGGCTCCTTTTTTAAAAGTATCAATTCTATCTTTTTTTCCATTTTCTTCTAAAAAGGCTACAATTTTTTTAAAATATTCTTTAACATAAGCCATAAATTCTTTTTTACTCATATGTACAGGTTGAAGATTAGAATTGTAAACAACATCAATAACTTTCTCTGCTGGCTCATCACCTCCTGGTCCATCATCTTCTTCTCCTTTACCAAAAGCATCTCCTCTTCCAATGTCAATGTTTCCTACTTCCTCTTTCTTTGTGTAATGTGTCTGAACTTTCATTATTACATCGTCGTATGTTAATTCGTATTTAAATATGTCTGACATGAATTCATCCTTTTTTATGAAGTCTCTGAATATTAACATTTTTTTGGAATGATATTTTTTTTGGATATTTTTACTTATATTTTTTTTTTTAAATTTTTATTTTTTTTTTTATTTATTTTATTTAATTTAATGCTTGGAAAATGGATTTAAATAACAAAAGAAGAGAATGTTATAAATAATATGAATACATAAATTATTGAGATTGAATAAAAAAGAAAATTATATTTTATTCATCAGAATATTTATGTTTGATGGAATTCAATTGAATAAAAATTTATATATTTAATTTATTTCTATTCCATTTTGAGATAAAATTTGTTTTATTTCTTCATTGGAATTTATTATTTTTATCAAATTATTTAGTTTTATTTCATATGAAGAAATTGAATTTACTAATTTTTTATATTCATTTTTTATTAAATTGATTTTTGTTTTTAATTCAATTAATTCATTTTGTGTTATTGAATTTCCTTCTGAAAAAACATTTCTTGGAGATAATGATAATGAATTTTGAATATTTTTATTTTCCATTTTTTCATTAAATTTATTTTCTAATTCTTTTTTTAAATTATTAATTGTATTCTGAGATTTAATAATTAATAAAATTAACATTGGATCATTTCCTTTATATTTCCTAAGTATTAAATTTATTTTATCTTTATCTGAATTTGAATTATATATTTTCAATATATATTGTTTATAAAGTTTTTGAATCATAATTATTTGTTTTCTTAATTTTTGTAACATAATATTTTTTGATTTTTTCAGATAATATTTTTGAATTATTTTTATTTTTTCATTTAATAAAGAAAATAAAAGTAACATTAAAATTTCATAAGTTTTATAATTTAACATAATAAAATCATTTGTTATTAAAAAATCTTCATTTATTTTTTCATAAGTTTGAAGATCATAAATATAATTTCTTAATTTTGAAATATAAATTTTATTTTTTAAAGGATTATATACTTCATCAATATCACATAAAATTGGAAGAAAAAATTTAAAAAATTTTGATATTGAAATCTCTCTAAAATAAGTATTATGTTTTTTATATATATTTATATATTCTATTAATTGAGTAAAATAAAAAAAAGATTCTATATTTTTTTCTTTTTTAATAAAATTATCAAAGTTATTAAAATTTATATTATATATTTGTCTAATATATTTGTAGTCTTCTTTTTCGATCGTTTCAATTTTTTTTTTTGAATTTATAAAATTGTTTTGAAAAAAATTTATTAAATTCATATTTTTAGGAAATTCTTTTATTTTTAAATCATTAATCAAATTTATCATAATTTCTTCTTCATTTTTTTTTAAATTTTTGTCAAAATTTTTGATAATTTCTTCATTAGAATTACTATAAAATTGAGAAAGAAAATTATTTTTTTCTTTATCTTCTGTAAAATAATATATAATTTTTCCAATAGTTTTATTTAGAAATGCATCTGATTCTTCTTGTTTAAATAAATTAAAAAAAGATAAAAAAATTTGTTCATTATTTTTATTTTTCAATATTTCATTATTTAAAATTTCAGTTATTTGGGAAAATAAATAAATAATAAATAAATTTGAATAAAAAATAAAATTTTCAGAGGATAATTTTTCATTTTTATTTTGAGGAATAAATTGATTATAATTCAAAATTAATGACAATATAAATAATTTGAAAATATATTCATATTTATAACTTTTATATGTGAATTGAAATATTAAATAAAATATATATTTTTCTTCTTTATGATATTTAAATATATTTTTAATGATTTCAATCAAATTTTTATTTTCAATTAAATTTGAAATCATTGAAAAAGAAAAATGAAATTTAATTTTATTATTGATTAAATAATCTTTTTGTCCAAAAATAAAACTATTTATATATAAATTATTTTTTGTATTATTACTTTGAAATAAAGGAACAACATTATATATATGATTAAATTTAATGAATAAAAAAGGAAATTTAATTCTATCAATAATTTTAAAATATATATCAATAAATTTATTATTATAATTATTTATTTGAAATAATTTTTTATGAATAAAAGATTGAGATTGACCATTAATAATAAATAAAGTTTTTTCTTCATAATTATTATAAAAATCATAAAGGAAAAAATCTCTTTCTTTATTTTCATAAAAATTATCTTTAATATTAAATAAAAGTAAAAAATTATTTGCAAAAATAAAAGGTCTATTTGTATTAATTCTAAATTGAATGTTCTTTAAAATAGAAAATTCATTTAAATTTTTCATTTCAGTCAAATTTCCAAAAGAAAAAAAATTATCAATTTTTTTATAAACAATATCTTCTTTCTTAACTAAAATTTCAGAATTAATGTCAATATATTTTAATTTGACAACATTATTTTTATCTTCAATTAAATAAATAGGAACTAAATAATCTTCACCTAAATGAAAAACAATAATACATTTATTTTTAATATAAATATTTTCAATAGATTTATCATTAATTGAAGAATTATCAAATTTAAATTTATTTAAAGTTTGAATATTATTTTCATCTTTAATACTAAAATTATTAGAATTACTACTTTTTGAATTAGCAATAATACTACTATATTTAGATTGCTCAATTAGATTTGAAAGTTTCTTTGAAAAAATTTGTCCATGAACATAAGAATTAATTGAATAATCATCTACATTAATTATTGTTTCACTTAAATTTAAAGAGTCATTTATTGTTTTTTCATTTTTTTCATCTTTAAAATATATTGAAGATGTATTATGAATAATTGAATTATCATCTATAAATTTATTACTTTTATTTTCTATTGAATTATTATCAAAAATATAAATTATGTTATATTCTCCATTATTTGGTTTTTTATAATCAATTTTTATATTTCCATTTATTTCATATTGATATAAATATTTTCCTGGAGGAACATAAATTTCAATAGAATGAATTATTTTATTATTATTTACTTTTTCTCTTTTTAAAGTTAATTTTTTGTTGTAATCTGGGAAATTACATATAATATTTATTTTTTCTTCTTTTCCTTCCCATGATATTATAACTTTTGATTTTTTTATTTTTTTATCTGAAATTTTTCTAAATTCCATAATAATAATTAATTTATGTAATTTACATCAAAAAAAATATAATAAAAAAATTGAAATTCAAATAAATATATACAATTAATTAATAAAAATACTATAAATAAGATTCACACAAAAAAAAAGAAGGTCAAAAAATTTATTTGATTGAATGTAAATTATATTAATAATAGAATCATCTTCTTTTGTAATTATAATTATTTGAACTTTCTTTTTATTTTTATTATTTGTTAATATTATTTTTTGATTATATTTTTATTCAATAAATAATTATTTCTTCAATCATTTTTTCTTCAAATTATACATTTATTATTATTTGAATTTCTTGATACATTAAAATCAGTATTTATCATTTTTCTCTGTTTATTTATACTCATCTTTTTCTTCATTATTATTTTTACTTTTATTAATTACCCATTATCATTGAAAAAAAATTTGATTATGAAACTTTAATCTTGAATTTAAAGATTCATCAATATTTTTTTTTTAAACTATTTTATTTGAAACATCAGAAATATTTGAAATATTATTTAATTTTTTATATTATGTTTATGGAAAAACCATATTCATAAATCTCTCTCGATTTTTTTTAAAGAATTATATTTTTGTTAGGATTTTTTATTTGAACAAATTAACAAAAGAATTTGAAGAACCAAATCTTTTTTTTATTTTATTATTAGTGATATATTTAATCTTTTGTTTAGAAATCATTTGAGTAAATTTATTTAAGTTTAATAAAAATTTATTTTTTTCCAAATGAAAAAATTACAATTCCAAATTTTTCTTTTTATAATAATATATAAATTTTCAAATTCAATACCATATAATCAAACAATAAATCCAACAAATCCTCTTTTAACAATGATAAATCCATTAAAAATGAATTCAAATATAGATTTAAAGCCATGTTATGATATAACAGATTGTTTTAATTGTTCATTTACATATTTTGAATATGTATATTGTCAATGGAATCAAATATCAAAAACATGTAATCCAGTATATACATCTAAATCATATTCATATTCTTATGATCTAAAAACAATATATTCTAATTGTCAATTTGATCCAAAAAGTTCTTTAGCAAAATCAATGTATTGTAATGATGAAGAATTATTAATTGATAATAATAATAATACAGTTAATTCTTTTCATTCATCTAAAAATGGTAATAAATATAGTTTAATTAATTTATTATGTTTATATAGTATTGAAAATACTCAAAATAGAGAAAATTCAATGTTTACTTTGAATATTACTAAAAATTATAAATATATTAACATTGGAATTGTTTATAATTATGGTTTATATTCAAGATATATTATTGTTTCTAATGATAAAGATTATGAAATTAATATGGTTGGTGTTAAAGAAATTAAAATTTATGTTCATACTCCTGAAAATTATTATAATAATCCTTTTACTATTAATTATCAATTTATTTTATTTAAACAAAGTTATCTTAATAAAGTTTCTCTTTATACTTTAATTGGAGTTGGATTACTTATTTTTTTATTCTTTTTATTTGTTTTTATTGTTTTATATCGAAGAATGAAAATTGACCCAAAAAAAAATAAATTAAATTCAATTCAAAATTTTATTTTTTTTTCTCCTACAAAATATGTTGAAAAATATAATAAATCAAATAAAGAATGTTATATGTGTAATTTAAGATTTCAAAATTTAAATAATGTAACAATTTTAAATTGTAATCATGTCTTTCATTATCAATGTTTAGTAAAATGGGTCGTAAAAAATAAATTATCAAAAAGTAATTTTTTTTGTCCAAATTGTCAAAGAGAACTAATAGAAGATTTTAACCAAAGAAATGAGATATAAAAACTCTCAAAATTAATTATAAATAAAACCTAATTAATATAAATAAAATAAAAATGTTTAATTTGAAAAACTCCTATTAAATATATTTAAATTTAAGATATTTAATCTTCTTCTTCTCCTTTATCTTCCTTATATTCAAAACTAGAAGATTGAACTTTTTCAGGTTTTTGTTGCAATTCTTCAATAGTGGCTTTATCAAAAGGAACTTCAATTTCAGGGACAAATTTAATATAATAAATAGCAAAAATATTAATTGCAATAGAGAAAATTCCAAAAATTAAATAAAAAATCCAAGCATAATCTAATTTATAATATAACCAAGCACCAAATCTAACATAACTTTTCGAAGCATCGATTTTATCACATTTTTTTTGAATAGCATTATTAATGGAATCGACATTGATTACAAATCCAAAAAATTCTTCAAAACACATTCTCCCTATTTTAGCCAAAAGAGGAGCAATTCCAATAAAACCAGTCACTTCCATCATTTTTGCAGGGGAAAAAATTCTTAAAGTTTTTCCTAATAAAATTGAATAGAAACCACATATTAAAAAATATTGACATATAAAAACCATTTGAAGAATATTGAAAGATTCTTGTATTAATTTTGCTATTAAAATTGTAAGGAAACTTAATATTGCTCCTGAAAAATTTATAATTCGAACAGAATTTTTAAATGAAAAATAATCTAAATCAAATAATAGTGCAAAAAGCATGCAAGCCAACCAAGAAATATTTCTTAATTCTCCAGGTTTGAAATAATTAGCTAATTGAGGACAATGAGTATCAGTATCAGAAAAATAATCAGAATAACTATAAATTATTTGAACTAAAAAGAATGAAATTATTGTTATAAAAAATTCAATAAGCATAGTTTTTGATAAACCAGCATATTCATATAATAATTTTAATTCTTTAACATATTCACCAAAAGTTAATTGTTGAACTTCAGTATTATCAATAGGATCTTTTTCAAAATCAGCAAAAAAAGTAATAAATAAGGAAATCCACATCGGAATTAAATATATTATAATTACAATAATTAATTCATCTATTGCTCTATTATTATTTGTTGGAAAATCTTTTAATTTACAGATATATCCAACCACTGTCACTGTGACATCACCTAATGTTAATAAAAGCATTGAAAGTGTTGTTTGATATTTTCTAAAATGTAAAGCTACATTTCTTAATGATATTTGAGATACTGCACCTATTCCAAATAAAAATATCAACCAACAAATTAATAAGAATATTATAGATTTTTTTAAACTTTGAAATGTTACTAATAATATTATACATATTGATTGGGCCAAACATGCAACTATTTGTACTCTATAATTTTATTATATATTTTATATTATTATTTTTACTTTTTCATTCCGAAATATCTTATAAATAATCCTCCTAATATACTTGTTGGAATATATAAATTTGCTATTGATGAAAAACTTTTTTTGGAAAAAAAATTCATCGCTGTAAATTCTTCTACTGAAATTTCTTCATCTTTATCTCTTTTTATTCCTGATAATATTAATGATATAACTGAAGTTAATGCATTACTTAAAAATGTCATTGCTATTTGAGATACATATCCATTTAATAAACTTAATTTATTCATTGTTGAATCTGAAAACACCATTTTTATTTTTTTATGATTGAAAAAAATTTTTTTTTTAAAAGATTTAATTACTAACAATGAAAATGATTAAAATAATTATAATTAAAATTTCCTTTTTGAATAAAGAAAAGAAGGATTTTTTCTTCAAACTTTGATGAATAGTGAACATAAGTATTTTAATGACAATAATCTTTTATTATAGTAAAAAGATTTTAAAAATGGTAAAGAATTAAAAATAAGAAAATGGGAAAAAAAATATTTAAAAACTCACTCCGAAAAAAAATAATTTATATTAATATATATTTTCAATTTAAGAAATTCCAAACTCTAATAGAATTATCTTTAGCTCCAGAAATTAATTTTCCATGATCAAAAGTGATAGCAAATACACTATCAGAATGACCAACTAAAGTTCTAATTTCTGAATTTTTTCTAATATCATAAATTTTAATAGTTTTATCAATACTACTTGTAAAAATTCTATTAGAAATTTCATCATAATCGATTTGAGTAATTCCTTTATTATGACCACTTAATAAAATCTCACATTTACAATTTCTAATATCCCAAATTCTACCATGTTTATCTTCACTTCCAGAAAAAATTAAATTATTATATTTTTTCAAAGAATTTATTCTTTCTAAATGACCAAAAAGTGAAAATTCTTTTTCATTAATTTTATTAATATTATAAATATCAATACTTTTTTTTTCATTTCCAGAAATAATTCTATCATTAATTAAATCACTTTCAACACAATAAATATAATTACCAGGTTCATTGTAAAAAGTAATATCATTATAAAGAGAATGATTAAATAAATTAAAATTCCATAATTTAATATTAGTATCCCAAGAAGAAGAAATTAACTTATTAAATTGTTTATCAAATTTAATAGAAGAAACCCAAGAATTATGAGCTCTAATAGTATTTAAACAAATACCATTTTTAATATTCCAAATTTTAATAGTTTTATCATAACTTCCAGTGAATAAATATTCTTCATTTCTATCAATTGACCATATAGGACCACAATGACCATAATAAGAAGAATATTTTTCACATATTTTTATTTGTTTATGATGTTGCATATATAATTCTTTATTATTATCTATTAATTTTCTATATGAATATAATTTAAATAATCCTGCACTTCCATCTACTGCAGAATATATTAATTCATTTAATTTTTCATTCAAATTTAAACATGTTACACATGAATTTGTTGATATCGTTGTTACTATTGGACGATATTTTTCCCATGATAAATTTAGCTTTTTCATTTGAATATAATTCTTTTTATAAAATGATATTTCATTCTTTATTATTTTCATATTTTCATTTAAATTTATATTTTTTATTATTTCACATGTATCATTTTCTTTAAATAATAATAATGATGAATATGATTTATAATATATTTTTGACCATATGTTGTTTGAATTACATATTTTATTTAATTTTTTATTTGATAATGATACTGTTATTATGTCTTTTATTGGTAAATATGATATTATTATTTCAAGTAAATTTTCATTTATTTTATTTAATTTTATTTTTTGTAATGTAAATTTATGACATACATTTATTATATTATTTCCCTTTTGATTATTTTTTTTTTGATTATTATCATTATTCTCATTTAATTTCTTTGTTGAAGTTTTATAAGAAAATTCTTGATAATTATTATTTTTAATATGATCTAATAAATAATCTAATTGTTGTTCTTTTATATTTGCATCATGTTTAATTATTTCTATTACTGATAATAAATATTCTATTACATTATCTCTTTTTAATAATTCATCATTTAAATATTCAATTTTTTTTTTCAATTCATAATTTTCTTCATTTGACATTTCAAAATTTTTATCTAATATTGTTTTTATAATTAATTGATGATTATTAATTAATAATATGAAAAAGGAAAAAATTATTCCTGTAGTAATGATACAAGAAAATAATAATTTTAGATTATCAAATCCAAAAAAAGGAAAATTATTAAATAATAAAATATATACTGCATATAATAAATCAAAATTATCTTCAATTCCAAAAAACAATGAAATTATTTTATTTGAAAAAACAATTGAAGAAATGGATTATTTGCAAAAAATACAAACTCAAATTTTAAAAGATAATAATAATAATTCACAAATAAAAACAAATAATAAAATAAATATAATAGAGAATAATAGTTTAATGAAAAATATAAATAATAAAACAAATGAAACTTTAAAAAACACATTATTAAATTCAGATTTATTTAACAAAGAACAATTAATAAAGAATAATAATTATAAAAGTACAAGATTAAATAATTATAGTGAATTTATGAATAAATATTTTCCAGGTCCAGGACAATATTCCTTAAATAATATATCTTTAAAAAATAATAATAGTTTAAGATATCAAAGTTTATTTAAAGAAAAGATAAATAATAAAAACTTAAATAAAAATAATTATCCTGGTCCTGGAAGTTATAATATTTCTTCAATATTATATAAAAATTCTCAAATTCCGTATTTAGATTTAAAAGAAGAAAGATTTAAAAAAGATAAAAAAGAAAAAATTGGTCCTGGATATTATTTTAGAAATGAAGAAGAAAAAAAAAATCCAAAAAAAAGTAAATCAACAAACTTACTTTTAAGTCATGAAAAAGAAGAATTTTTAAAGAATAAAGTAAAATTATTTAATTTAATTAAAAAATATTTTGGAAAAGAAAATAAAGAAGAAATTCCTGGTCCTGGAAAATATAATTTTCAAAGTATTTTTTCTAAATATAAAAAAGAATCAAATAATTTTAAAAAAAAAAAATTAAATAGTAAATCTTATATTTTTGGATTTAATGGAAATAAATCTAATTTAATTTCTGATAATATTAGAAGAAAATATAATAATGCTATTTTAAATGAAAAAAAACATTTTTCTAAATCACAGAATTTAAATGATAAATTAACTTTTTTTGATTATAAAGGAATTAGAAGTCCTTTTATTTCAAAAACTAAAAAATTGTTTTCTTATTTTAATAATCATGTTCCTGGTCCTTGTTATTATAATTAGTTTTATATATTTATTCTTTTTTTTTTTTAAAAATATTAAAATGTTTAAAAAGGAAAATGAAGAAAAAATAAAATTAAATATATCTTTACCTCAAAATAATAAAAATTTAAATTACTCTTTTAGTAATATTAATAATACTTCAATTAAATTAAATCAAAGTCAAATTCAAAGATTTATGAGAATGAAAGATTTTATAAATAAAAATAAAATTTCTTCTTTAAAAAAAGAAATGACATTAAAAAAACCAATAATAAATAATTTATTTATTAAAAATAAAAATTCAGATAATAATCATTCAAATATTATTAAAACAGATGATAATCAATCTTATTTAGAAAGTATAAATTTAGAAGAAAATTTAAAAGAAAAAATTGATAATTATTTTGATGAATGTGAAAAATTAGAAATTGAAATTTTAAAAACAAAAAATGAAATTAAAAAAATTAATCAAGAAATTCAATTTATTAAAGACAAAACAAATAATCAAAATAAAATTCAAAATTTCATTTTAGAAATTAAAGAAATAAAAAAAGAAAATGAATATTATGAAAAATATAATAATCAAATTTTAAATGAAAATAATCAAATTGAAAAATATTTTAATATTTTATTTATAAAAGAAAATAAAGATGATAAAGATATTTATACAATAAAACATAAACCTTATCAATATTTTTTAAAAAGAAAAAATTCAAATAAAATGACAAATGATTTAAATGAAATATTTAAATTACAAGAAAATTCTCATATTATTTCTTTTAAAAGAGATAAATTATTTGATTAATTAATTAAATGTTTTTAATTTTATAAAAAAAAAGGGATAAATATAAATAATTTAATATATTTAATATATTTAATATATTTAAAAGGTCTAAAATTATTTTTTAATCAAATAATTAAAATATCTCTTTTAATGTTCTTAAATTTAACAAAATAAAAGCAAAAATCTTAAAATAATATAAAAAAATGGAAGAAAAAGAAAGAGATTTTTGGGATGATACATATAAAAGGGAGAATAAAATAGCTCAAAAAGAATTTCAAGCAATATATAGAGCAAAAGAAGTATCAGAACCATTTGACATGGTAACAATAAAAGAATATACAATTAAAGAAGGTTCAAATAAAAAAAAAATAGAAAATTTATTTAATAGAGAAATAAAATTATTAGAAGATTTAAGAAGTTTAAATTGTCCAAATTTTGTTAAATATACTTCAAAAAGAAAAGATATATCAGAAGAAAGAAAAGATAATTATTATTTTATTGTAAGAGAATATTGTTTTAGTAATTTAGAAGAATTTATTGAAATGAATGATGGAAATTTAGAAGTTGGACTTATTCAATTAATAATGAAACAATTAAATAATGCTTTTAAAATTTTAAGAGATAAAAAAATAATTCATAGAAATATTAAACCTTCAAATATTCTTATATGTTATAAAGAAAATGATTATTATGATGTTAAATTATCAGGTTTAAATTATTATATTAAAGAAGGAGAAAATATAAATATTTCAAAGGATATTCCTGAATTAACAAAATTAGAATTTCATCCAAAAGAATTTAATAATCCAAAAGAAAAATATGATTTATATAGTATTGGAGCTATTATTTCTTTTATGTATTTTGGTTCTTTCAATAATAATAACACTTCTTCAATAAAAGATGACAAATTAAAAGATTTAGTAGAAAAATGTTTAAAAGATGAAAATAATAGAATATTATGGAATGAATATTTTAATCATCCATTTTTCAAAGAATCATATCCTGGATATGAAGATGATGATGATAATAATGAAATTGAAAATTATGATAAATATGTTATAATTGAGGAAGCTTATAAAAAATTGGAAGTAATCAGAAAGCAATTCGAGAAACATTATATGGACGTTGTGAAATTAGATCGAAGTAAGAAATATGATTATTTTAAAAGGCAAAACTGGAAAGAATTCGATGAACCAATAGAAGATATTAAAAAAAAAATGAAGGAATATGATCAATAAAATATAATTTCCATTTTAAAAAAAAGTTTTTATAATTTTAAACTATTCTTTTTGAATATCTTTTTTCAAAATATTAATAAATTCTAATGAAATATCTTTAAATTTATCAATAAGTACATTCATATTTTTTATCACTTCATCATTATCTTGATTTATAATATTTTTAGCTAACACCAAATATGATTGAGGATTTGCCATAAAATCTCTAGTAATTGTCCTATTACTACTTTTAGGGAATTGATTTTTCAACTTTTTCATATAATCTAACTTTTGTTTATCTTCCACACTCATTGATTTATTTTCTTTTTTTTTTTTTTTTTCGGGAAATTTTTTAGTTAAAAACTTATCTTTAAAAAAATCTTCCCAAGAAATTCTTTTTTCAACATCTTTTTGAAGGCATTTTTCAATTAATTCATCTAAATCTTTATCACCACTCAAATTTTTTAAATCAATTCCATTTTCAATTGCATTTAAAACAATTAAATCTTTTGTTCCCTCAAAAGGATATTTTCCTTTAATCATAAAATAAATTAATACACCAACACTCCAAACATCATATTTCATATTAATAGGTTCTCCTTTTAATCCTTCAGGAGGAGTAATATATCTCATTCCTTTCATTCCATTATCTTCTTCTCCTAATTTTGAACAAAAATAAATTCCTGATAATTTTGCTTTAAAATCATTTAATCCTTTAAATGAAAATAATATATTTGAAGGTTTTATGTCTTTATGAATTAATTTTTTCTCATTTAATTTTTTAAATGGTACAATTAATTGATTTAATATTTTTTGAATTTCAAATGGTTTCATTCCATCATCATGGGATTTAATAAATTCTTCTAATGAACCATAACAATATTCTCTAATAATGTATGAATGATCATTTGTTTGTTTTACATCTATTTTTTTTATTGTATAATCTGATTTTAATTCTTCCATATATTTCACATCTTTTTCATATGTTTCTATTGCTCTGTCTTGATACCTTTTATATTCTTTTATTGATACTATTTTATTGTCTTTCTTTCTTCTTCCTTTGTAAACTATTCCAAATAAACTTATTCCTAATATTGTTATCTTATCATATTCATTCCAAATTGAAGTATCCATTTTTTATATATTTTTTTGTTTTAAATTATTATATTAAAGTTTAATTTTTATTTTTGAATTCAATTTTTTTTAATGATTGTTGTTATTTAAGTATTAAAAAATTCAAATTGAATTATATTTATTCTATTAATATTCAATAAATAAAATACATCTTTATTTTATTATTAAATTAAAAAAAGAAATTGAAGGTTCAGAGTTTAATCCTCTTTCTTAATTATTATCATACAGAAATATTTTAATAAATATGATTGTTTTCTTTATCATTTTTCAAAAATATTTGTAAGTTAGTTAGTTAAGAGGATAAATTCTTTCAAGATTAATTAAAGAAAGAAAAATTGAATTTCAATATTTTTATCATTCAATAATAATTATAAATATGATTTATTAAATTAAATATAATATCTTTTTAAATATCAAAACATAAAATAATATATAATTATTATATATTAAATATAAAAATTTATATAATGAAAAAAAAAGAAAAGAAAAATTTAGAAGAAAAAATAAAAATAGTAAATTATCATGAAGCAAACGCATATATAAGAGATAGCGCATATATAAGAAGAGGATATTTATTAAATTGTAATACAATACCAAAAGTTTTTAAAAGTTTATTTATGATTCATAATGAAACAATAAATATATGGAGTCACTTAATTGCATCAATAATAGTAATAATATTAATAATATATACAATATTAAAAATAAATACATTTGAAATAATAAAAAATTACTTAAATCAAATAAATAATATTTCATTAAAAATAACAAATATATATCAATTTGATTCAATAAGAAATTCAATAATTTCATTTTCAAATGATTTACAAAAAATAATTACATATCAATTAAAAATTCCAGATAAATATAATAAATCTTTAAAAAATTTAATGAATGAATTACAAACATTTTCAAAAAAAAATGATTTTTTAAAAAATTTAACATTAATATTTTTAAATTTGAAAAATTTATTCCAAAATAAAAAAGCATTAGAAAAGTGGCCAATATATATATTTTTATTATCTGCATTTTTATGTTTAATATTCAGTACAATATTTCATATGGTAGGGAATATGTCTCAAAAAATACATAAATATTTTAGTAGATTTGATTATGGAGGAATTTCATTATTAATTTCAGGTTCAACTTTTCCTCCTTATTTCTATTTTTTTTATTGTGATAAAGTATATCAAATTATTTATTTAATATTTATTTCTTTTTTCGGTTTATGTGTATTTTTATATTCTTTCAATGAAAAATTCCATTTGAAAGAAACTAAAAAAATTCGAGGAACTTTATTTTTAATTTTTGGAATTTCTGCAGGAATACCAATTTTACATATGGCATTCTTTGGAAAAGATATTAAAGGATTTTTTGGAATGCCTAAATTATTTTTCTGGTATATTGGAGGATTATGTTATATTCTTGGAGCTTTCTTATTTATGTTTAGATTCCCTGAAAAATTATTTCCTGGAAAATTCGATATTATAGGAAGTTCACATCAAATTTTTCATATTTTAGTTGTTTTTGGAGTTCTTTTCCATTATTTTGGAAGTCTAGATGCTTATTTTTATAGGATTAATAATCTTTGTCCTGTTTAAATTTTTTTTTTGGGTATTTAAATTATTTTTTTATTAATTTAAAAAATATTTTTTTATGTAAAATATAGAAATACTTTTTATATTAATTTATTATTTTTTTCAGTCATTGTTTTCATCTTTATTTTCATAAATTGTTTTACTTAAAATTCTTAATGGACAAGCACTTGATAAAAAATCAGAATTATTTGCTTTTTTAATTTCACTAATTTGATTAAAAGAAAGTTGTTTTGAAGAAGGAGTAGCATAAGGATTAGAAATATTATTTATATTATTATTAAAACTACTCCCATTTACAATAGAATAAGGAAGAATTCTTTTAGAATCAACTAAAATATTATTATTTAAATTAATAGATTTATTCAAAGTAATTTGACATTCAATTTGTTTTAAAAACATATTTTTACAATCTTCACATAAATTACTTGTATCATTTCTATTATTTTCATAAATTATAGTTGAATCATTTAATATTGTTTTTTTTTCAAAATCTATTTTTTTTCCACAATTAACACAATAAATATTATTATTTGAAAATATTATTTTTTCTACTACAAAAAACCAAACTGCAATTGAATCTTTTATTTCTTCTGATTTATTATATAATTCAAATATTTGATTAAATATTTTTATAAAGTCATTTTCATCTTTTATTTTTACATTACAATCATTTGAAACTAAATATAAATCAATATCACAATTGTAATTATTTTTAATACTATTTATAAAATTATTATAATCAAATTTTTCAGATGAATATTCAAATAAAGAACATCTATCATTTTTTTTTTCTGTTGAATTCTGAGTAAATAATTTTAATATTGGAATTGGTTTTATAATTTTTTCATTTAGATTAAATGAAGAATTTCCATTTTTATTTTTTAAATCAAATTCAACTCCACAAACTCTTAATTTTATTTTTATATTAATTATACAATTTTTTATATATTCTGAAATATTTGAAAAAATATCATTTTCTTCTTCATTCTTTGAAAAAGATTCATTTAAATTTTCAAATATTTTTATTAATATTAATAAAATATCTACTTTAGCATAATTTCTATATTTATTATATAAAAAACATATTTTTTTATATTGTTTTTCATCTTCATTTAAATTTTTTACATTTGATTCTGAACAAGATAATATACATAAACATAAAGCTAATTCATATAAATTATTTATATTTTCTTTTGAAATTTTAGAAAGAAATTTTATTCCTTTATTATTTTCACTTTTAGTTAAATTATAAATAAACATACATCCATGAAATATTAATTTAACGTTAAAACTTCTATCATTTTTTTTTGAAAAATTATTTTTTTCTATCCAAGTTTCATACATATGAGAAATTACATTAGTAATTAAATTCGAATTTGAACAAATATCATTAATTAATATATCATTATAAGAAGATAATATATATAAAAACTCTATAATATTATTTTTTACGTAATTATCATTTATTTTTGCAAAACAATTATTAAATATTAAAATAATATCACTTGTTAAATTTGATATTTTTAAATTAGAAGAATTTGATTCTACTATTATTCTTAATAATTCAAAAAAATCATTTATTTCATTATAATCTTCATTAATATAATATTCACTAAATATATTTAAAATTTTCAATTCTTTGATTAAAGATAAAATATTCTTTTCATTTATTAATAAACATTTAAAATAAAAATTTAAAGAAGGAATAAAAATAAATTTTTTTTGAAGAAAAATTTTTGATTCAAATAATTTTAATATAAAAAGTCTATCATCAAAATCTCCTATAAAAGAAAATAAAGAAATTAAAACAATATACATTTTTTGATGTAAATAATAATATTCATTATTATTATTAGGATTTAACTGTGATAAAATAGAATTTAATTTAATAAAAATATTTTGAAAATCATTCATAATTGTAGAAAAAGTATTCACAATTAATTGATTAATGTTTATATTATCTTCAGATTCATTGTTATAACAAAAAGAAGTTTCAATTAAATTAATACAATTATAAAATAAATGATTTAAAGAAATTATTCCATTTTGAAATCCAATTATTATATTAGGATTTGAATTACCATTAAAAAAATTAATATTTAAATTTGGATTATTAATATCATCATGTAATATTTTTGTTTTTGTTGTTAACCAATTTAAATAATGAGTATTTGTTAAAACACTTGAAAACATTTCTATAGAAAATTTTGATATTTCTAAAATAATTTGATAAGTTATATGTTCAATATTAAAATTATTATATGTTTCTAAACAAAAATTTAATTTCAATAAAATTTGAGGAATTAAATTTTCTTTTATAAAAGTTAAAAAATTAATCGTATCATTAGAGTTTTTTTTCACATAATTATATAAATATTTATAATTAACATTATTACAATAAAGAAAAGTTTTCTTAATATAATTAGCAAGATATAAAATTCTTTTATTAATTTTAAGTAAATCATAAATAATATGAGTATTTAAATTTAAAAATCCATTAATAGTATTATATCCAATTGAAGTTATTAAAACAAGAATTTTTTGTAAAATTCCACAAGTTGCTAAATTAATTAATATTTGAATTATATTTTTATAATTTATTGCTATTTGAAAAATACTTGTTATATAATTTATAGGTTTTAAAAGAATTTTAAATTGATTTAATGTATTTGAAAATAAATTCACATCAGATGAATTTAAATTATTTGTTATTTGAATTAAAAGATTTAAATTACTTAACGAAAGTATCATTTGGTTAAAAGCATTTAATTTAAAATCAGAAGTTTTTTCTATTATAAAACCTTTTGGATTTAAAATATTACAAAATTTAATATGATAATCTAAAAAATTATTTTGAAATAAATCAACCAATGAAAAAAAATTATTATTTAAAATAATACCATAATAAATATTAGTGATGATATTACTAAAATTATTGTAATCATTTTTGGAGCCTAAAATTTTAATATAATTTAATTTATTTATTTTAGAATTTCCATTATTTAAATTCCTAATCATCATATATAAATGAGTCATTATAAATTGAAAAAAATCATTAAAATTAATACATCCATCTTTATCATAATCAATTTGAATATGAAAATTATCAAAAAAATCTTCATTTAAATTTAAATCAGTTTGATTTAATTTTAAAAACGGAATCATAAAATCTGAACGATAAATACTTTCTTTTTTTGGATCACATAAAGAAATAAACATTGAATATATTATATTTTCATGTGATTCTAAATACTTTTTTATTTCAAGTAAATTTTTTGTTGTGTTCATTTTTTTTTAACTAATTTTTTATTTAAAATAATATTATATCAAATAATTATGTGAAAATTCATTTTTTTATTTTATTTCTTCTTTTTAAAGTTTTTGATTATTTTGAAGATAAAATTATCAAAAATAAATTATGAAAAAAAACAAAAATTAAATTTTTAAATTAATATGAAAATAATAATAAAATAAAAAAATGAAAACTAAAAATATAAAAAATATTTCAAAAAATAAAAAAAGAAGTATAACTCCAAATATAAATAAATCATATTCAGAATATCAAAATTCTTTTTTATTAAAAGGAAAGCCAATATATAATAAATGGAATAAAAATAATTACAAACAAAAATTTGCATTTAATATTTTTGGTAAACCTAAAATAGAAGAAAATAATTGGAATGATATTTCAATAATAGAAAACAATAATGATTTATTTATAAGTAATAAAATAAAAAGAAAAAAAAATAATAAAGAAGAAGAAAAAAAAAAAGAAAAATTGAAAATAGAAAATAATTTAAATTATTCAATAAAAGGAATAAATAATAAAATAAAAAATGAAAATAATAATTATCAAATAATAAATAAAGAAAATGAATATTTTATTCAAAGTGAATTTCCTTATAAAATGAGAGAAAAAATATCTCAATCAAATGAATTAAATTTAACAATAAAAAGTTTTCAAAAATCAAATCAAAATTTATTATATCCAATTCATGCAAATCAATTAACAATAGAAAAACAAGAACAAATTCTTTTTATTCAAAAAAATTCTTTTTTAAATATTTTTTCTCAAAAAAAAAATTTTCCTTTTCAACCTATTTCAGTTAATCAAATTAATATAACTGGAAAAAAAAAACCAAAATTATATTTACAATATATTTGTAAATTTACTCTTAATGTAAAAAAAGAAAAAAAAAAATTTTTACCTTATAGAATTTGCCAAGTTTATTATGAAGGAATTAAAAAACCAAAAAATATTTTTAAAATAATTCGAAATACTCAAATTTTGATTAATGAAAATAAAAAAAAAAATTTTGAATTAATTCCAATTAAAACAAATAAATTTGATATTATAGGAAAACCAAAAATAAATAAAAAAAAAAAAATTATAAATAAAATTCAATCTAATATTCAATTTAGTATAAAAAGAAAACATCATTTTATAAATTTAATAATAAGAAAATATAATAATTTAATAATAAAAAATTCACCAAAAAAAAAACAAAAATTAAATTTGAAAATAAATAAATCACAATTATGTTTATATTCTCAATTAAAAAAAAAACCAAATTTAAAAATAATAAAATCAGAATTAAATATAAAATCAAAACTAAAAAAAAAGCAAATAATATTAAAACAAATAAAAAATGAAGAAATAAAAATAAAAGGAATAAAAAAAGAAGCAGAAAAAATATATATAAGAAAAGAACCTCCAAATTGGAATATAAGAAATAAAATAATTCAAAATGAAAAAGTAACATTTTTAAAAAATAAAAAAAAAAATATTTTAAATGTGTATCATCAAAATTTTCAAATTTTTTCTTTTCCAAAAAATTTAATAATATCAAAAACAAATGATATAAATTATTATCCTCAAAGAAAAAAAACATGGAATGAATTAAATAAATATGTAAATAATATCAAATATACTTTTTCAACAATCAAAAAAATTCCTTTATTAAAAATAGATAAAAATGAAATTTCTTTTAGGAAAAAATCAAGTGATGAAGAAATAATAATTAATGATGGTGAATTTTCAGAAAGAAAAGAAAATTTAAAATCTAAAATTGATGAAAAAAAAAGAAAAGAAATTGCGGATGAATTATTTAAAGAAGAAGAACCTAAAAAAATTACTATATCAAAAAATCCTGAAAATATTATTACAAATTTTAAACCTAAAAAAAAAATTGTTAAAGAAGATGATTTTATTTCAAGAAATATTAATTTAAGAACTGTAAATGAAATTCAAGATATTCAATGTTTATTAAGAAGAAGAAATAATCCTAATGAAAATGAATTACTTAGAGAATTTACTCAAGATAAAAATCCTTTTTCTTAATAATATAATTTCAGTTTTTTTTTAAAAAAATTTAAATTATTTATTAAATTGTTTTTAACTCAAAAAATAAATATAAATACATTAAGTCAATAAAAACTAAAATAAAGCCCTAAAAAAAAATAAAATAAAATATACATAAAAATAAATTGAAATTAGAAATTATTATCTTCATTAGTTTCAAAAACAGATTCTAATTGAGTTTTACTTGATGATTTTCTTGTAAAATGAGAATAAGAAAAAGAAGAAGAAGTAGTTTTTGATTGAATTTGTTCAGAACTAGGAAAAATATCACTATCATTTTGTTGAATAATAAAACTTAATATATCATTATTATTCATTACAAAAGAAATAAATTCTTCTTGCGAAATATAATCTCTTGTATCAGCTCCACAAGCTTCATTAAAATAATTTGATATTTTCCATTTTATTTCTCCATTTCTTATTAATTTAAATATAATTTTTTCAAAATCTTTATAAAATATGATTCCACTTCCTAATCTAATTTCAGTAAATATTTTCTTACATTTTTTTATTATTCCATCAAATATAAATTGAATTGCATTAAATATTATATCACAAAAATCATATATTTGAATTTTATATGTTAATTTATTTACAAAGAATTCTAAAAAAGAATCTAAATCAATTGTATTATTATCATTTATTTTAAAATTTCTTTTTAAAATATTATAACAATCATCTCTACTTAATTTAAATATTAAATTTGAATTATGTAAATAAGTAATTATTGGTTCAATATCTTTTTCTCTAATATTTTGTTTTAAATCATTGATTAATTTATTAAAAAAAATAATTGATTTTTCATTTAATCTTAATAAATAAAAATAATCTCTTTTTTTATCTCCTGATAAAGTAATAATATTTTTAGATGATTGTTCATAAACAGTAGAATGAATTATTATTATATCTGAAACTTTATTTAATATTTGATAAAAATTTAAACATGCATGAATACATTCAAAACAAAAATTTGTATCCATGATAAAAGATAAATAATTTGTTTCATAAAATAATTTATCAAATGAAATTGGTAAATTTTGTAATAATATTAAATATATATCAAATACTTCTCTTATAACTTTATCTTTATTATGAAGACCTAAAAATCTTTTAAATAAAAATATTCTTTGATCTTCTTTTTCATATAATAAAACAGCTTTTATTGTTTTTTCTGCATTTTTTTTTACAATTTTTTGTAATTTAAATTTTTCTTTCATAAATAATAAAAAAAATTCATCAAAATTAATTTTAGGTAAATTTTCATTTTCTTTAATAATATTATCTTTAGCTTTACTTCTATATAAATCAGGAATTAAATTTAATAAACTTTGTTTTCCTAAAGGTTGAATAAATTTAGTATTATAATTTATTTTTTCTACTATATTAATTAATTTACTTGAAGTTAATCTTTTATTCATTATTATAATATTATTATTTTTAATTAATTTATTAAATTTATAATAGTCAATATCAGTTTGAATTAATATATCATTTTTTGAAACATCCATTTTAGCTTTTAAAAAATCAATATTTTGTTTTAATTCTCTTTTTTCATTTTCATAGTTAATAGAATGTTTTTTTAATAAATTTTTATAAAATTTTTTTCTCATTTGTTGATGATTTAATAATTCTGTTATTCTTCTTGTTTCATTAATATAAAATTTTTTAGTATCATAAAAATAATTTCTTTGACCACTTAAAGTTAATAAAATATCACTGTTTAAAACTAAACTTCTTATTTTTGAAGAAACATTTTTATGTTTTAATTCATCAAAAACATTTTTTCTCATTTCTTCAATATTTAATTTTTCTTTTTTTAATCTTAAATTTTTATCTAATTTTATTTCTTCAAAATCTTCAATCCAAAAATTTAATTCATGTTTTAAAATAGAAACTTCAGCTTCTAATTGATAAACTTCTTCTCTTTTTTCATTTACTATTGATAATAATTTATTTATTGTTGCTTTATGATTATCTAAATTTTCTTTTGTTAATTTATTAGTAAATAATATCGTTGTTAATGATTCTATACTTTCTATATTTTTATTTTTTTGAGATAAAATTATTTTTGATATATTTTTATATAAATTTAATTTTTCTTTCATTTTATTTATTGTCAAAATCCATTTTTTATCTTGTTCAACAAAAAAATTTATAAATAATTTATATAATAAATTTGATTTTTCTTTAAATTCAATTGAAATTTCTCCTAATTCTTGTAGAAAAATAAAAAATAATATTAAAGATTTTTTTGATGATTTAATATAATTTTCTTTATTTTCTTTTTTTTCTTCAATCAAAGGTTTTAAAAATGATTTTTTAAATAATTGAGTAATTGTTTCTTTTGTTTTTCCATCAATTAAATTTTCAATGTCAGGATCAAAAATAAGTTTATCAGATTTAAAATCAAATAATTGTCCTTTAGCAATTAATTTATCATTAAATTTATCCATAACATGTTTAGGAATAATTGTTTCAATATTTAAATTTCCATCAAGTAACAGATTTAAATAATTAGAAAGTAATAAATATATTTCTCTTTTTAAAGGAAAAAAATTATTATCATTTTGATAATTCTTTAAAAATTCTCTGAAATCAAAAATTTTTTTTTCTTTTTCAAATTTATTTTTTTTTTCTTCTTCTTCTTCACTTAATAAAATTAAATCAGGATCAGAAAAATTAAAAATATTATTTATTTGATCAATAGAAGCATTTTCAATTATATATGAACATCCTTTTATTAAAATATTTTTTGCTTCTTTTAAATTAAATAAATATTCTTTTAACACATCATTATCATTTTTTTTTAAACAATGAGGACATTTAGGACAAAAAAAAATATCATTCATATTATTTGTTTTTATATTATTTAAACTTGGTAAACTTTTATTTTTTAACTTTAAAACACTATTTGATTTTGAAAGAATATTATTTGCAAATTCTGGTTTTTTCTTATTAAAACTTATAGAATGTGTTAAAGGATTCTTTTTTTTTTTTAAATTATTTCTTAAAGAAACAATTTCTTTTATTTTATCAAAATAATCATCAGAAAAAAAATCACATGTTCTATTTGTTAATTGTTGATTTAAATTGTTTATTAATTTTAAATTTTCTTGAACTGGATTATTCATATAATACATTGTATCATTAACTGAAGAAATAATTGAATTAATAGTTTTTGTTTTATTTGACATTAAATTTTTTATTTTGTAAATAAAAAATAATATTGTAAAATATATATATATTTTTTTTAAATTTAATTAATAAGAATTATGAGTAATTATGGTATTTATCAAATTCCACAGTTTGAAGATGATATTTCTAATATAAAAGAATTTTTAAGAATTGCTTTTAATACAATTTTCTTCCATCGTTGGTTAGGAGAAACTAATTTTGAAGATTGTGATAGTTCATTTTCAAATTTAACATATGTAAAAATCAAAAACGAAAATTTACAAAAAACAATTGAAAATAAAATTAGTTTATTAGAAAAAAATATCGTCAAAACTAAAAGAGCTCAAGTCACTTTAAATTTCTATGAAAAAAAAATTTTAAAATATTATTTATATGAAGAGAATTCTAATATATGGGAAAGTTGGAAATTTTTATTTTGTGTTAAAAATAATGACAATAATGATAATAAAGAAAATAAAATTAGACAATATTTAAGTTTTATATTACAAAAATTAAATGATAAAATTGATTTTATGCCAAATTTCCCTATTGATAGTAAATTACCTGAAGAAACTTTTCCTTATGAAATTATTGTTAATACTGAAATGAAAGAAAGTGATTTTATTGCTATGATTAAAGAAATGAATATTAAAAATGCACTTAAAGATGATTTTATTTAAGAAAAAAAATAATTTTTAGAAATTAAAATATATATATAATAAATTATATAATTTCATTTTTTAAAACAAATATTTTAATGTCAAAAATCAAAAAATCAAAAAATACAAAAAATAATAAAAATAATGATAATGAATCAAATGAAAATTCTATAGAAATAAGTCATTTATCTGAGAATAATAATTATTATAAATTTAAAATAACATTATTAGGAGATGTGGGAGTAGGAAAAACAAGTATATTAAATAGATATATTAATAGTTCTTTCAATGAAGAATATAAAAGTACAATAAATGTAGAATTTAAAGTTAAAACAATATTATTAGAAGATATGAAAATAGATTTAAAAATTTGGGATACTGTAGGACAAGAAAAATTTCATTCAATAACTAAAAATTATTATAGAGATTCTAATGGAGTTTTTATTATTTTTGATTTAACTAAAAAAAAAACTTTTTTAAAATTAAAAAAATATATTAATGATGTTCAAGAATATTCTAATGATGCTCAAATATTAATACTTGGAAATAAAAAAGATTTAATTAATGAAAGAGAAATTAAATTTGATGATATTCAAAATTTTTCTAATAATAATAATTTAATTGAATTTAGAGAAATTAGTGCTAAAAGTGGAGAAGGAATTAATGAAGCTTTTAATTTTTTAATTAAAGAAATGATTAATTATAAAAATAATCATTTTAGAGAAAATTCTATTTCTTTTAATTCATATAATAATAATATTTATAATAAAATAAATTTAAGTTTTAAATCTAATAAAATTATATCAAAAAAAGAAGATAAATGTTGTTAAATTAATAATATTATCTCCAAAAATTACACAAATAAGAATAACAGTATTTATAAAATATATATTTTATTTAAAAAAAAAAATAACAATAAAAAATAAT
>JAEEGK010007998.1_pt1 | contig 25090 bp, 8 predicted proteins | sample 8958771 | NCBI WGS metagenome assembly JAEEGK01 (sample SAMN16246547, study PRJNA631951) | gut metagenome | biome: gut microbiome; feature: rumen; material: SC-attached | host: Bos | place: Iran: Karaj | collected 2018-10
GTTTTTGTTCCAAATCATATTCTTTTAAATCACTCATTACTGTAAATTCAAATCCTAATTCATCAATTGCTATTTTATATTTTCTTGCATAATTTTGTAATATACCTGTTAAGAATGAATGAGTGAAATAAAATGCACTAATCCAAAATGTTGTTGGAATTCCATTATCAATCCATTTTTGTAAAAATTCTATTTTTTTCAAAAAGTCATTCACCCAAGAACTAAAAGGCATCATTGAAGGATATGATACTCTTGCTATATTTTCAGGAGTTTTATTATCATAAACACTTTGTAACATTGCTTCTATTTCATTTGTCATAACTGCATTACCATCAATAGCATCTTTTAAATTTTTCATAGCTGTTCTAACAATACCTAATAAATTATTAAATCTCATTAATTCTTGATGAAGAACTGAATTAAGTGATTCTTCTAATTTATTTGGATGTCTCATTCTAACATCATCAACATCGAATTTATTAGGTAATTTTTTTAAAATTTCCTCAGCTCTTGCTTTAACTTGATCTTCAGTGCTTGCTCCTGCAGTAGCAGAAACAGTTCTTGGTAAAGTTAATAAAGTAGTTTCAAATAAGGAATTAGTTTCTGCTATAGCACAAGTAATATCAGCATTATCATTTAAACCGAAAACTTCAGGAGCTGAATTAAGTGGAATTTTCTCATTAATAAATGCTTCATGATCTTTATATGTTCCATCAGCAGGTACAGGATAATCTTTTAAATTACTGAAACAATATCTATCATCTAAAATATCTTCACAACATATATCTTTAAATAATATTGCTATTAATCTCCTATCTGCAGGATCAGTTACTCTTCCACCATAATTTGCTTCTGCTATCATATAATTCATTGCTGCATATTGAATATCATCATAATCTTCTAAGAAATTCTTTAATTGAGCTAATGATATTGATAAATCACTATTTGAAAATTCATATGGTATATTCCAACCTAAAGGACCATATTTTCTTCTTTCTAAAATCAAAGCATGGAAAAAGACAAATCCAAATCCAAATCTTTTAAATAATGTTGGTTTTGGTGCTTTATCATATGATGTTTCATCAATTGTATTAAATGTTCTTTGAAGTGATTGTTTTAATCCTCTTGGTGGTTCATTTACTATTTTAATTGAATCTTGTATTATTGATATTGGAATTACATTACTTGGAAGAGCTGTTAAGAATAAACGGAATGATGATCCTGTTTCTACTATTTCATCTATTTTCTTTTCTAACATATTCATAAATGATTTTGCTAAATGACAATTTTGTAATAAAATCCATTTTTCTTGATCTCTTATTTGTGCTTTGTCAATTGCATCAATAGCTGCTTTTTCTTGTCCTTGTCCTAAAGATAAAGTTCTTACATTATCTTCTAAAGTTTTTCCTTCTCTTTTACATAATTTATCAATTAATATTAAAGGATCTGCTCCAGGAGAAATAATAAATAATATTGGAGTTCTATTTTTACTTTCATCATAAGCTTTACCAATATCAAATTGAGAAGAAACAGTATATTTTTCCCCAATATTATCAGCAATATATTTTTTAAGTGCAGTTACAGTTTTATCAGGACGTAGAATTCTAAGAATGATTAATTTATAAAAATCAGATAATTCATGAAAAGGTTCAGGGAAAGTTTCTTCGAAAGGATTAGCAGAATCTAATAAAACTTTTTTCCAATCATCAATTTTTTCTTCAAATGATTTTTCAACACCTTTATATCCTTCTATTTCTTGACTTAATTCACAAACTGAATTCCATTGAACTGGACTTATCCAATTACTTGGATCATCTTTTGCAGGATTAGGAGTATCAAATTCTTTTCCAGAACCTCCTGTAACAAGGAATCTAATTTCTTTATTAAATCTAGCTTTTTCTTCTTTTGACATTGGAATCATTTTCAATTTACAATTCATTAAAAATGAAAAGACTAATTTATCCTTTTCAAATAGTGACATACATATTTTATCATATAATATACTATTAAAGTTCAATTTCATTGTTTCTAATCTTTCACTTTCTTCTTTTTCTTTTAATTCCTTATCAACTTTTTCTCCTTTCTTTTCAACTGGTTTTGGAGTTGAATCAATAGCAAGTCCAAAAATATCACGATAAAATTTAAGTGAATATTGATAAACAGGTTCAATAGAAGATAAATCACAAACAGTGAAAAATAATTGGGCAACATGAATAGCAACAGGAGATAAGAAATTTCTTTTTTGAGCAATTTTATTTTCTGTTTCTCTTTGTTTTATTAATGTTTGTGCCATTGCAATACTTGTTTGATTAGATGCTTTTAATTGTTCTATTAATTTTTCATTATCTAATATTGTATTATCTTCAGTTGTATTCTTTTTACTTTCATCTAATTGTTTTAAAATTTCAGTTTCAATTTCTTTCTTTTTTCTTTCTGAAGCATTTTTAGTATCTATACAATTTTTTCTTAAAGAATTTAAAGTAGGATCTTCCTTTTCGACTAAATAATTCAACATTTGATCTTGTAAACCTTCTTCTGTAACAGTGAAATTCACTAAAGTTAAAGCGACACAAATTTCAGGTAAATAATGAGGTTTAGGTAATTGAGTAATAATATATAATCTGAAATTATCAGAAACTTCTACAGTATTCTTATTAATATTAACATAAGTTTGACCTCCTAAATCAAAGAATTCTTTCTTATAAATAGGAGCAATACTTTGTGCTAATTCTTCTCCAACATTCTCATAAACTAAACTTTTTCCTAATTGAATACAATCTAAAGTAACATCCATTAAAGTTTTAGCATCCATAGTAGGTTTAATAGTATAATGAGCACCTGTACCACCATCTTTTCTTTTTTCTTTCCTTGGTAATTCTTGATCTCTTCCTTTATGTCTTGATTTCTCCATTTGAGCTTTTAATTCTGTTTCTTGTTTTATTTTCTCCTTTATCCATTGTAAAGCTTGATTCTGAGGATCAATTAATAAACAATATCTTCTACTTTGTTGCATTATTAATGCATTATCAATTGAAAAGTTATCATTTGGTAAATTTTGACTTTTCCATGTTTCAATCTCCATATCATCTCCAATAATTGCTCTCATGATATCATTTGGATCTTGGTTTTCACCAAATGAAATTGGAATTTTACTATCCTTTATTTTTGTTGCCCATTCAAATATTATTGATTCTCTATATGCTTTTGTAAATGCTCCTAAATATGATATTATTCCTGATGATATTAATATATCTCCTATTATATTCTTTGCAAATGTTGTTAAATTCTCTTTTTTCTTTTTCCATTCTTCTTTCTCACTTCCTAATGAACTATTTAAGATATTGGCATTTTTTAAACGTGTTGTACATTGATTTTTCTGTTTTTCTAATTTTTCTATTAATATTTTTGCTTCATTTAATTTTCTTTCTCCTTCTTCTTTCTCTGCCATTGTCTTAGCTAAAGAATCTTGAATTTCTTTTAAAGTTTGTTCAGCTTCTCTTAATCTTTGTTCTGATTCTTCTGCTGATTTTTTCAAAGGAAGATAATCTTGATTAATGAAATAAACTTCATTATGAGTTTTAATGACTTCAAATATATTTTTCATAGCTAATGATTTTTTTCCTGGATCAAATTCTTCAGGAGTTAAAGCTTCTAATTTTTCTCTTAATTCTTTCATTTGATCAAGAGGCATTTTAGTAGAATCAAATTTCTTTAAAAATTTAAGAAAATCACTTCCACTTAATTTATTTAATTTATTTTTACAAATGTGATCAAAGTAATCATAAACAGGTGGATCTTTTGGATTGTCTGCTTTCTTTGGTTTTGGATGAGGATTAGGTAAACAAAGCATACATAAGAAATATGAAAATTTCATTAAAGAAGGATCTAATTTATATTTTTTAATTTGAAGTACATCATCAGGTTTAATATCATTTAATTTACTCTCAGCATCTTTCTTCTTAGCTTCCATAATAGAAGCTTTTTCATTTGCGATTGTATTTTGTTCTTCAGCTTGAGCTTTTATAATTTGAGCTTCGGCTTCTTTTTCTTTTCCAATAGCTTCATCTTTTTCTAATCTTACTTTTAATTTACTTAATTCTATTAATTGCTTATTTGTAATTTCTTGTTGTTCTTTTAATTGAGGCTCTAATACTTTAATATATTCTCCCATCTTTGCAGCAGTTTCTTCTGATTCTGCTAAAACAATTAAACCATTTCCATATCTATTTATTTCATTTTGAATTTCAACAGTTCTTTTCTGTAATAAATTCTTAAATAAATTAAGTAACTCTATAAATGACATTGGAGTAACATAATTATGTCTTCTTAATTCTTGATAATATTTATTAGAATAATTTATAACTCTGCTTTGCATATCAACACAAATGCTAACAATAGAATTAAAAATACTAGAATCAATTTCTTCAACTCCATCCAAATAAAATTTAGCAACTGAACTTAAAGCTGCTTCAGGCCAAGGAAGGAACCAATCAATAGTAGTACAAGAGACTAATGAAGGGAAAGTTAAAATTCTTTTTCTAAATCCTTCTCCAATTGGTGATAAGCATAAAACCCAATGAATTTTAGCTTTACAATTTTCAATGAATGCAGTCATTGTTTCTTGATCAGTTGTTAATTTTTTTCCTTGAGTAAATTCTGCTGGAATATTATCTCTGATAACTTGTAAATCTTGTTGATCAATTAAATTTGGAATTTCACCATTATTTAACATATTATTTAAATCTTCAATATTTTTATCATCTATTTGACTGTCTGAAACAAGAAAGACTACTTCTTTATTTCCTAATTCTCTCATCATTGTTTTTAAAGTATCTTGCCAATCACTTTCATATTTACAAAGAGTAAAACCATAAATAAAGGTTGATAAAATTGTAAGTGATTTTCTTCCAGAACCTCCAACTCCTACTAAGAGAGCATTTCCGTTATAAGTTGAAATAATACGTAAAATTCTACTTAAATGTTCTACTGCATATTGGAATAATACTAAATTAAGTTGACCACCTGAATTTTCACCTCTACTTCCTGTTTCATGATTATATGTATATAATTTTTCATCTAATGTTTTTTGAAGAAGTTCCTCATTATTTAATTCACAATATTGATGTTCTATTGCTCCTTTTTTTGGATCATCATCTATGAATATCATATTTACATAATCTCCCCATAATATTGTGTGATCTGTATAAGTGTTTTCTCTTCTCATTGATTGTTTCATTACTCTATTTAATATTTCATCATAGATACTTCTATCTTTTTCATCTACTAAACGATCTTTAAATATTCTCTCACATTCATGAATCCATAATTTAATTAAATCTTCATCACTTTTTATTGTCCTTCCATTTGCCCTTGAAATTCCTAAGAAAACTCTACTAATATCTCTTAAATTGAATTGATAATGTGTTTTGGCAGGTGTTGCTTTGAAATTATTTGACACTTCATGATACATTTGAACAGTAGAATTTATTAATTGTTCTTTAAAAGTAACAACTTTATCAGTAAAAGCAGGTTGTTTAGTTTTAATAAAGAACCATTGTACAATATTAGAATAAATATTAAACATAGTTTCCTTACTATAATTATCAGCAAAGTGAATAATATAATGTCTTAAATAACGAGTAGAAACAGTTCTTCCAGAAGCAATTGAACCCATAGAAGCTAAGAATGAAATATCAATAACATTAACAAAATCTTTATTATCAGAATTTAGATCATACCATCCTCCGAAATCCATCCATTGTCTAAGTAATTCAATAGGAGGTTGAGCTCCGAATTTTTCTTTTTGAGGCATATTTAAATCATCAACAAATATAACACCTTTCTTTCCTCCAACAGGTGAGAATTTTCTATAAGATTTCTGTAATTTCTTCTCTATAACTTCTTGAGTGAAATTAGCAGTTGTTTGAGCAGTCATTGACATTTTAACATATGAATAGAAATCATTATCATAATTTGTAGTTAATATATCAATAATTGTTAATGTTTTTCCTGTTCCAGTTGGTCCAGTTAACAATAAATGTTTTTTATTTGGAACTACCATTGAAATTAACCATCCCATTTTTATTGTGTCTGGAGTTGGAATTACTAATTCATTAAAACGTAAATCTGCTGTTACTTGGAATTGCTTTCTTTCTGGCATTTCTACCCATTTATGCCATTTTCCTGTTTCTATTAAATAAACCATGTCAAATACATTTTCTAATTGATGAATGTTTGTATTTAATCTTCTTGGCTCCCATTCATATTTATTTGTTGAAAATTCTCCGTTGAAGTTTAATTTATAATCATTGTTTACATCATTTCCTAATGACATGTCATATAAGAATGTTTGAATTTTATTTGTTTTTTTGATTGGTCCTAACATTCCTAAAATTACACTTGAAATTAATAAATCATCAAGTTTATTTGGTGTTAATTCTCTTTCTTTAGGTAATATTTCATCTTGATTTTTATAATCTTTCATATAACAATCAAAAACTTTAATGAAATTAATAACTAAATGGAATTTATCACAAGGTAATCCCCATTCAATAAAATCTTTATTAAGATATTCCAACATAGTATTAGTAATCCAAATAGCAGTTTCTTTGAATTGATCGATTAATTTCTGATTATAATATTGAGTAGGCAAAGTAGGAACATAACTTAAAATTAAATCATTTGTTGAAATAGTATCCATTTCACATAAAACCATTCCATTCCTGGAAACAGTAGCAGGAGAAGCTTCTTTCAAATCATCAACTTCAAAAACAATATTCATTCTATCAGCTAAGTAAATTGCAGATGAATCTTCCAAACATAATTTCTTATTATCATCAAGTAAAGAATTCATATTTTCTATCCATAAAGTATCAACAGGACCATCGAAAATTAACCATTTAAAAACTTCTTTGGGTTTCTCACATAATTCAGTCATTTTCACTTGAAGTAATCCTTTCTTCCATTCTTGAGTAACATCGAAATAACCATATAATTGTTTTTGTAAAATACTTTTAGGATTCATTGTAGTTGATTCTACTTTATTAAACCCAGATTCAATAGGTAAATCACTCATAGCAAATTTTAAAACTTTAATAACATTACTTTTTCCCATTCCAGGTCTTCCAACAATCATAAGAGCATGTCTAACATTCATAGTTTGATATAATTGAATACATTTCTTGATAAAATTCTCAGTTGGTTGTAAAGTAAATTCATTACATTTTTCCTTTATTTTTCCATCTAAAAGTGTTAAATCACTTTCCATTGGTTCTGTAGTAGGGAACAAATCATGAACTAAATCATGGAATAATGGAGTATCATTTGAAGTAAATTTAGGTAAGTTTACATCTAATAATGCTCTTAATGCAATTCTATCTTCTGCAAATGATGGATTTTCCTTTTTTTCTTTACCTGCTGCTACTAAAATGGCATTTAAAGATCTCATTCCAAAATCATAATGTGATTGAGTTGATAATTGTTCAGATGATAATTTAAGTGAAGATACAATTTTAAATGAAAGTGGTTTTGCAGTTTGGAATCCAAAACTATATAATTTAATTTGTGCTATTAAATTATAATCGGCAACCATCATAGCACATGGTCTAAATAAAGCTTTTAAATTATCAGGTAATTCATTTCTTCCACTATAAGAGGGATTCATAGTAATATTAATAGCACAAGTATCTTTAATTAAAATCTTTTCATTTTCTTCAAAGAAAAAGTAATTTAACTTAGCTTTTAAAGCATTTTGAATAGTTAAAATTTGTTGAGCAATGACAGATAAAACTTCAGTATCAATACGATTAAATTCATCGAAGCAACACCAACAACCTGAAGAAGCTAATCCTTTGAAAAATTTACTCATTCCTTGAATTTTAATACCTTCAGTGCAATTAAATACATTACACATGACACCAACACATTTAGATAAATCTTTCACAGATTCAGTCTTCCCTGTTCCAGCTGGTCCTTCAGGAGCACCACCATATTTAACATTATAAGCTCCAAATAATGTTCTAAAGCAACGATCTGTTAAAGGAGTAATTACTAATCTTGTTATATTACCTAAATATTCAAAACCATAATTTAATGTTGTTGTTATCATTGATACTGTTATTGGAACTATTTGTTCTTTTTTTCTCTTTCTATCATCTTCATCATCTTCATTTTGTTTATGGAAATAATATCTCATTTGAGCTTTCCATTCAAAATCTGTTATTTTTTCTATATTCTCTTTTATTAATTTCTCTACTATATCTCTATTATGCACACTAATAACTATTAATCCTGATAATGTTATTGATAATAATGTTGGAATATTTGTACGAACTAAATCTACAACTTGACTTAATTCAAGATCTAATTGATCGAGAAATTCCTTTAATTTATTTTCTAAAATACCATTTTCAACACCATTGGTCCAAATAACTTGATCAATAATTTGAATAAGTTGACCAGGCCATTCCATATCTTTAATCCAATCAATTCTTTTCTTTTTATCTAAATCATCTAAACTTTTTCTAGATAATTGTCTCATTGTTTCTCTCATACTTTCTTCTAATTGACCTAACCATACTTCAACATTACCTCTGCAAATATCACTAACAACATTAATTTGATTTGCTAATGGAATTGTTTCATCTTTTGAACTTACCATTTTTTCAATAATTGTATTACTTTGATTAAATATAACGTGATGAATTCCTTCGAAACATTTTGATAAATGTGGTTGAACTAATAAAGGATTTTTTGACTGGGCTAAAATTCTTAATAAATCTTCATCAGAAACAAAATAAAAACGAGGAAATTCAGTTCTTTTAATATTTAAATATTCTTGTAATTTTCTTATTATTTTTTGTAATTGATTGATATTATCATTTAAATTCTTATTTAAATTAGTGAAATTTTCCTTTTCCATAAAAGTTGCAAGTTCCCAAGCACACCCTTCAAATTGATCCATAAATCCTCTCCAAAAATTATAAACTTTCATAAAATCAGTTTTTTCAGTTGCTAAAGCTTTATTAATTTCATTCGTATTAAAAATAGGTTCCAAATATAAAAATGAAGATTGACATTTAATAACTTGTTCTAAAATAATTTGTACATTTTTAATTTTTTCATTTAATTGTCTTGTATCATTTTTTAATTTAGGATCACTTTGTGTAACAGGATTACCAATAATGTTAACTAAATTATTACTTAAATCATCAAGAATAATTAAAGTATCATCTATTTTTTTTAAAGCTAATTTTCTTTCATCTCTTGGTTCCATATGAAGAGCAGAATAAGAAGCAGAAATTTCTTTATATTTTTGAACAAAACCTGCTCTTCTAAAAGCTTTAGATTTAATTAATTCAATTTGATCTCTGTATTCTCCAATATTCATTTTTTCTAAATCTATTAATTTACATTTTAAATCAACATTTGGATTTCCCATTGTTTTCCTTATTTCTTTCCAATCATCTTCTTTTAAACATGCTGAATTTAAACATTGAATAACCCAATTAAAACCTTCATAATAATTTAACTTCTTTTTTAATTGTTCTATTAATTTTACTAATGTTGTATCATAAGGATTTTCTTTTTGAACTTTCTCAATTTTAGTTCTTGATTCTTCTAAATCTTTAACATAAATAAAAACTTCTTTAGTACTCTTTTTATCAGCATTAGGAATTAATTCTTTAAGTTCTAAAAGAGTTTTAGTTTCAACTTTATTTTGATATTCAATCATAACATTAGTATCTTCATTCCATAATATTTTAAATGGTTGAAATTCATTAAATATAGTTCCTAACTTTTCAAATTCAGGTAAATCTTCAGTTCCTTCATCAATATCTTTTGCTTTTTCTGGGTATAAAATTTTCATTTCTTTTTTAATTTTATTTTGATGCTCTCTTGCTTGATTAACAGCTTCATTAAAATCTTGAATCATAATTGAAACTTTTTTACCTTCATGTTCTTCAGTGAAATTATCTACTTTACTTAAATAATCAAATGTTTTTTCAAGACCTGAAACTTCTACTTTAAAGCTATTTTGACTTTCTTTTAATTCATCAATAAATTCTGTTTTTTTTAATTCTAAATTGGCAGAACTAGTTTTTGCAACATCTTGAATTTGAGAAGGAATCATCCAACTTCCTAATAATTTTTTAAATAAATTTTCAATTGTTAATTTTCTTAATTCTTCATCTGCTGTATTTTTATCTACAATTTCTACTTTTTGTCTTTCTATTTGATTTAATATTTTATCTACATTTTTTAATTCTTCATTTTTTATTTTTACAAATTCAGGAATTGTAGCAAGTAAATCAAATAAATTTTTATATTGATCAATATCTAAAGTTTCTTCTTCTAATTTCTCCATTTTTTCCTTATTTTGATTTTCTAATTCATCAGTTCTTGCTCTACAATATTCTCCCATTCTTCTCAACATTAATTTTTTAATATTTTCAATGGCTTGTTCAATACTTTCTTTAATTGAAGAAGTACTAATATAAAATAATCTACAATTAATATCAGTTTCTTTTGAATGAAGTAAATCTGTTAATTCAGCTAATCTATCAAGAACTTCAGTACATTTTTCAACATTTAAATTTTTCTTTGTTTCTTCTTCTTCTCCTATTTTTCCCTTTACATACACTTCAGTTGGTTCCATTAAAATTTCCATAAATTCATCAAATTCTTTTCTTTTTTTTTCAGCTTCTTCTATTGAATTATCTATTAATTCATTTAATTCTGATAATGCTTGTGCGTAAAGTGGATAATCATCTTCTAATGAAAATATTTTTTTATCATCAATATCTACTAATTTAAAACATAATCCTGATAAATTTTTTATTTCTCTTGATACCATTTCTTTTATTTGAGTGAAGGAATTTACTAAAGAATTTTTTATTTCATTTAATGCTGGTTTAAATATTATTTTAACTTTATATTTCTTTGCCTTTTTCTTTTCATCACTTTCACTTTTATGTAATAAAATAGAAGTTTTAAATAAAGGTTTAACTGATTCTAAATAATGAGTTCCAATTTCATTAAATAAAACATCTCTATTTTTACTTTCATAAGCACATTTTCCGAATTTTTTGAAATAATTCATAAATTTAACAATAGAATTATCCACAAGTTCTTTTACTTTAGTTCTTAAAATTAAATTACAATAAATAACAACTCTTTTAGCAACAGAAGCATCATATTCTTCTTTAGTAGCAACATAATAATTATATTTTAAAGTTACATGATTTTCACCAGGTTCTTCAAATGATCTTATTATTCCAGGAAGTTTAGAACAACAAATATTTCTTAAAGAACTAGAACTTTTTTCAGCATAATTTTTATCTAAGAGTTGAAAATCTGCCATTTCTAAAGGAAGAGTATTGTCATCTATATTTGATAATATTAAATCTATTTGTTTCATATCTTCACATGTTTTTAAAAATCCACATAATAATGTTTTTACTAATTTAACATCTTCATATAGAGATCTTTTATTAATACTTTCAAAAAATTTATTAAATGAAGTTGATTTATTAACAATTGCATTTTTTTGAGTAGGAATGATTTTATAAAAAGGTTGAATTTCTAAAGATCTTTCTTTAAATTTTTCTGTATTACTTGGTTCTTGCATTTCAAGTAAAACTCTGCATTTTTTCATTTGTCTTAAAAAATCTTGTTTAACAATCATTAACTCTCTATTAAAAGAGGGATTTTTTTCATTGAAAATATAATTAAACATATCACTTAATCTTTTAGTGGGAAATCTAACTTTACTTTCAATAATTTTTTCCCATTCTGGATTTAAAAAAGCAACAAAATCATCAGGAACATTATCAACATATCTAGTAAACAAAATAAATTGATCAACATGATTTCTTCTATTTTCACATAAATATTTCCTATATTCAAATTCTCCTTTATCTTCCCATCTAAATAAAAGAGATAATCTAGAAACTTCTTTTTCAGTTTTAACAAATCTGACTTTATATCTTAAATTATCAGGATTATAAGAAAGAACTTTAACAGGATTCCACATATATTTCTCAGTAGTATGATCATACATAGGTGAAGTACCATCATATTCATCATCATTTTCCATACATTTTTTTAACCATTCTTCAGGAGGTAAATCTTCCCAACAATCATATCTTCCTAAATTTTTAATTGATATTAATTTTCCTTTGTAACAATTATCATAATCTGATTCTAAATAATGAATATTTGTCATATCTCTATTATCATTATCTAATAATTCATTTATAAAACATGATATTTCTAAAACTTTAGTTGGATATGGTGTTTTATAATATTTGAAAAATTCTATTAAATCTATTGCAAAATATCTTTTAATTAATTGATTAATATATTTTTCTTCTCTTAATTCTCTTTGAGTATGTTGATCTAATTCAAAAGCTTTTAAACCTAAATCTTCCTTAGGAGAATAATTAAATGTTAATGTTGATGTTGGTATTTCTTTTACAACATCAGGTGAAGGACTTTTTGAATGATGATCAAATTCTTGACGATTATTTGTTTTTTGTTGATATGCTTTTATTGATTGATTTGCTTTTCTCTTTCTCTCTTTTTCTTCTGCTCTATGCTTTTCAGAACGTTTCTCTAATTTTTCTCCTATTTGCTTACTAAGTTGATGATAGTCTACTCTCTTTATTTTTAAGATTGGGCCAGTGCCCCGACCCATCTTTTTCTCAAAGTCTTTGTTCATTTTTTTTTATTTTTTTTTTTTTGATCTGGCTTTTATTAGGTTTTTTAATAGGAAAAAGATTTTTTTTTATTTTTATTAATTTTTATATTTAGAGTTAGTTTTTGTTAATAGTTATTTATTTTATTTGTTTTTTTATATATGACGGTTTTGAAATAAATAAATTAATGTAATTATAAATATTTATTTAAATAAAAATAAATTTTTGTTTTTTTATAAATTTTATTCTTCAGGAAATCTTTTTATTGAAAAATATTAATCTAAATTTAATTATTATTAATATTATTATTTATTATTGTGTTGATATTGCTATTTTTATTAGGTAAAGGAATTTTATTTTTATTAATTTTATTATTTCTTTTCACAGTTTTCTTATTATAAATTAATTTTTGAGAAGGAGTAGCGGAATTCATTCTTTTAATTGTTTTATTTATATCTAAATCATAAGCTTTAAGAACATTATCACATAAATCTTCAGTAAAAAATCTTTGTGGATTAGTAATAAATTTATAACATAAATGTTTTTCATTTTTTTTAAAATTTCCTTTTTTATTTTTATTTTTCTTTTTATAAATTTTATTTTTTTTACTTAAACCATCTATTTTTTTCCCTTGAATATTTATAAAATCATCTTTACTTCCATCTATTTTTTTTCCTTGAATATTAGTGAAATCAACTTTACTTTTATCAATCATTTTATCACTAATTTTACTTAAAGTATTAAAAGAAGTTTTATCATTTAATTCAATTTCTTTATCATCATCCTTATTATAAGATTCTATTCTTCCTTTAATTCCACTACTTATAGATTCTAAATCAACATTATTTGAATTTAATAAAACAGATTTTAATTTATTTACTTTTTTAATATTTTGCATATAATCACCTATTTTTGGAGAAAATTCATTTTCTTTTCCATTTGAATCAAAAATTGATAATTGAGTTATTTGCTCTTCTTCATTTATTTTATTGTTTTTATTATCTTCTGTATTATTTTTATTTATATTTTCTCCATTATTTTCATTATTATTTTTTTTATTATCTTCTATTATTTTTTGTTTTATTTGATTTAATATTTCTTCATTTTCATCCTCATCTTCATTTTGTTTTTTCATTTCTTCTTTTTCATCTTCTTTTTCATTTTCATTTTCATTTTCATTTTCTTCTTCTTCATTTATTTGATTTTCATCTTCTTCTCTTTCTTCTGATATATAAATATCATTTTCAGATTTATTTCTTTCTTCTTTTCCTTCAAATGATTCATTAAAAAAATCATGAATTTTACCTATATATGATTGATTTTCTTCTTTTTGTTTAATTACATTGCCATTTTCTTTTTCAATATTATTTTTATTTTCTTCTTTTTTTTCTTCTTTCTTTTCATTTATTATTTTATTTTTATCTTCTAAATTTTTTTCTTCTTCATTAAAATTTTCATGATTTAAAGTTGATATTATTCTTTGATTTTTGATATTTTCATTATTAATATTATTTCCAAAATCTATATTATTATTGTTATTTAATACTTCTTCTTCAATAAGATAATTTTCACTATTTTCATTTTCAAAAGAATGTTTATTTGGAGTTAAATTATTCATAATATTTTTTTTAGGAATTGGAATTTTTCTTTTTTGTATTATTTGTTTTTCACCATCTTTAATAATTAATACATTTTGTTTATTTGTTTCATTTTTATCACCATCTTTTATATTTTCTTTACTTAATTTTCTTTCATAATTTCCTTGTTCCATTTCAAAATTTTTTTCATTTTTATTTAATTTAGGGTTTTTAATATTTATTATATTTAATTCATTTGTTTTTTCAATTAATTGTTCTCTTGGAGTCATTCCTATTCCTATTGATTTTGTTTCTATATTATTATTATTTATATTTTTTTTAAAAGGCATTTCTGATTTGATTAATTCTTCATTATATATATCATTATTTTCATAGTTATTATCAAAATTTTGATTATTATTGTTTATATTATTATTATTATAATTGTCTCTGTTTTGGTAATTATAATTATAATTGTTTTTATTATTGTTGTTATTGTTATTGTCTCTGTTTTGGTAATTATAATTATAATTGTTTTTATTATTATTATTATTATAATTATCTCGGTTTTGGTAATTATAATTATAATTGTTTTTATTATCTTCATAATGATAATTTCTATTTGTATTTTCTTCATAATTATAATCATTATATTCTTCATAATTATTATTTTCATTATTCATAAATCTTTCATAATTATTATTACTATTTAAATTTTCTTCATTATCATTTTCATTATTCATCCCTCTTTCATAATTATTATTACTATTTAAATTTTCTTCATAATAATTATCATTATATTCTTCATATTGATTATTTCTATCATTCATACCTCTTTCATAATTATTATTACTATTTAAATTTTCTTCATAATAATTATTATTTTCATCTTCATCATTCATTATTCTTTCTTGAAGAAGATTTATTTTTTCATCATCAATTTGTTTATCAATGATCCTATTATTCATATTATCATAAGTTAAAGGCATATTTTGATTTTTAATATATTTTTGATTTTGTTGAATATTTCCATAATTATTATTAAATAATTTTTCATCATTTATTTCATTAATATTTTCATAATTATTGTGAATATTCCTATTAAAAGAAGGAATATTATTTCTTCCAGAAGATAATAAATCATCAGGTTCAAAGAACTCTCTTTCATTAATTTCATCTTCATTTATTTTAGGAGGAAGATTTACTTTAGGTTGAAATCTTCCATCTCTTATTTTTTCATTTTGAAAATTTGAATATTTATTATTTTCATTAAAATTTAAATTAGGATTTCCTTTTTTATATATTTCATTCATTTCTCCATCATAATTATTATCCAAGTTGTTTAAATCATTTATTTCATTATCATTATATTCTTCATTTTCTTCATTATTAAGATTATTTATTTCATTTATATATTGATTATTATAAAATTTATTGTTTAATCTATTCATTTCATTAATATTTTTATAATTGATTTTATTCATATTTTCTCGAAAATTATTTTCATCTGATTCAAAATTCATTTTTTGTAATTCATAATCTTGATTAGAATAATCAATATTCTTTTCATTTAAATCATTAACTGTATAAATTGGATATTCATTCATATAATCTTTTGGAAATGTTTTAAATCTAGGTTGAATATTATCATATTCTTCATTATTTAAATTATATGATTTATAATTATCATTAAAAGTCATTGAATTTAATTGTTCATTTTTATCGTAATATTTATTTTCAAAAGTGTTATCTAATCTTTTATTTAAAAGACTTCCTAAATTATTATAAACATTATCTTCATTTTTTCTTTTTGTTAAATATATAGAAGATTGAGGCAAAGACTCATTATCTTTCTTTAAATCATTGATATTATTATCAAAATCATTCCTATTCAAATTTCCTATATTTTGATAATTATGAAAATAATGAGTTTCATAAGGACTAAGAGGATAAATTTGTGGTTTATATTGATTCCCAATAATATATTTATCAAAGTTATTTCCACTATCAGAAACAGTTAAATAATTATTATTAAGTATTTTAGAATTATTATCATTATTATAATTATTTTTAGATTTACTTGAATAATATTTATTAATATTTGGATTTATATATTTATTTGAAATATTTCTATATTTTGAATCTTTTTTAGCAGAAGATAAATAATTTTTATTTGATAAATAATCATATTTTTTTAAAGGAGAAGTTAATATATAATTTGTATTTATACTATCATTTAAATTTATTGATCTTAAATTAATGGGAGAATAATTTTTACTATCCTTTTTTTTTAGTTTTTCTTTTGAGAAATCATTCAATTTATTAATTTTATGATTTAATAAATCAAAACCTAATTTTAATTTATCAAAATTAAAACAATTATTATTATGAATACTTTTATTATTTAAAAAGCAAAAACTAGTATCAGTATTTATATTAGAAGTAGGTAATTCATATAATACATTTTTACCTTTAGTAATATAACGTTCTAATTTCTTGTTAGGAGAATCTTCATCAAGTTTAATTTTTTTATGACTAGAAACAATATAATTAAAAGGACTAAAAGATCTTTTTATATTTTTTTGAAAAGGAATTTCTTTTCTAAAATTAAAAGGTTCAACCATTTTATGAGATTAAATCAATAAAAATATAATATTATGAAACATTTATATTTAAAAAAAAAGAAAAATAAAAAAAAATAAAAATAAAAAAATTTATATATTAATTATTAGAATCAGTAATAGTAGAATCTTTTAATTTTTCTTCAATTACAGCTAAAATTTTTTCATTAGAACTTTCTCCTAAATTATGTAAAGCACAAAATTTTTTAGTAATTTCAACAGGATCATCATTTCTATAATAATCTAATAATTCAATTTTATCTTTAATTTTAACTTCAATAGTAAATAAAGGTGTTTCTTTTTTAGGAAATATATTAATATATTTTTTATTATCATGAAAATTATCAAAGGTATCTTTATTAGTTTTTCTTTCAATACCAAATTTAAAATTATCATATTGAACTTTCTTATTAAATTCTTTCATTAAATTTTCATTATTTTTCATTTTAATTAAATTTCCTTTTGCAAAATCAATTAATTTTCTTTGAATTCTTGCTTTTTCATATTGTTCAACTTTATTATTAGTTAAAATATCATCTTTAATAGGATTATCTAAAAAAATATTTTCATCAAAATCACTTATTAATTTAGGGTAAAAAGTACATTCTTTATCTTTTTTATCATTTTGACTTGAAATTATTGATTGCATGCTTTCAACACTTTTTTTCTTTTTACATTCATTATATAATCTATTTGATATTTCTATTGATTTTGAAGGATTAATTATTTTATTATTTGGATTAAATGTACATTCTTTTAATTCATTGTTTATTTTTTCTTTTTGTAATTTATCTATTTGATTATTATGTCTTTGTTGAATAATATTATATGTTTGTTCTAATTTTAAACTTTCACCTCTTTCATTTATTTTTGGCTTAAATGTTAATTGATTTTGAGATAAATGATTTTTTAATTTATTTCTCTCTTTTGATTTTCTATTATATTCTTCATATTCATTATTTATTTTATTGAAGTAATTGAATTTTTCTCTAATTTTTTTTATATTTTTTAATGTTATTTCTAATATGTTTATTGTACTTAAATTCTTTTTTATATATATATTAGTAATTTCTTCTCTTCCTTGGAAATTATAACTTATATTTGGGGATATGTTTGATCTTGGAGAAACTGAAGAATAAGAATTTGGAGAATATTTTTTTTTTTTATTTTTATTTTTATTTTTATTTTTTTCTTTTTCTTTCTCTTTCTCTTTTTCTTTACATATATTTTTTGCTGAACTTGCTTTATTTAAACTTTTTTTCTTAAAAAATACACTATTTGTTTTATAATTTGATATTTGCTTTTCTTGATTATTTACTTTAGTATTCATCATTCCTAAAAATATTCCTAATATAATATATGAAAATAATTTAAATTGTTCTAATGTTATTTTTTCATTTTCTGTTATTATTTCTTTTTCCTTTTCTTCATTTTTCATTTGAAAATTATTTAAAATACATTTAAAACTTTGAATCAATAAATTTTGTTCTTTTTCTAAAATTTCTAAAGAAATATTTTTAGTAAAAGGATGTGATAAATTATCATCATTTAATTCATCCATTCTATTTTCAATATTTTTATAATCTTTATAATACAAAAAATAATTATCAGGTTTTAAGATATTTTTAATAACAAAATGATTAAATTGAACAAATCCTATTCCAAAGCATAAAAAAGAAAAATAATAAAAATCAATATTATTAATATTAATATTATATTTTTGAATAAAATCATCTATTTTTTTATCAATCATATTAATAATGATAATTTTATTATTTTGACTTAAATTTTTATCTTTAATAATTTTAGGAGAAAAAATATCTTTTTTAGTATTTGTTCTTATATTACTACTATAACTAGTAAAATCTCTTGAATAAAACATAGAAACTTTTTCCATATGAAGTGGAATATTACTTTCACTTCTTTTCTTTGATTTTTTAACTCCTTCATTATATAATTTATTTATACAATTTGAAATATCTTTTTTACTTATTTTTCTTTTATTATTATTATTATTATTATTATTTTTATTTTCTTCAAAAAATTCTTTTGATTTCCTCTTTTCAAATAATCTATCATATACTGTTTTATTACTATTATTTTTTTTCTTTGCTAATTTTTTTGAATTTGGACTTACATAAGGTTTACTTTGATTTAATTTTTTTTCTTCTTCTATAAATCTTTTTCTTTCATTTTCTATTTTCTTATTTATTTCTTCTCTTTTTTTAACTTCTTCTTCAAAATGTTTAAAAGGAGAAAAATTTTTTTTATCATAATAATTATTATTATTACTTTTCTTAACAGAAGATAATTTTGCTTTAATTACTCCTTTTTCTTTTGTTGAAGTTTCCGGTAAAATTCTATTTATTTTATTATGAGCATTTCTTTCTAAAAAACGAGAAATTATTTTTTGATTTTCAGAATTGTCGTTTTTATTTTTATCATTTATTTTTAAACTTGGTTCATTTTCTAAAATATTATCGTTAATTAAATTTTCTAAACATACATTTATTGGATATTTACCTGTTTTATAAAAGTAATTTATTAAATTTTCTGATATTTTTGAATATATTGTTTTTGGAGTTTTTTCTAAATTTTTTTCTTGTTTTTTATCTTTTTCATTATTATTTGTTTTATTATCCTTTTTCATATTTAAAATATTGTTTTTATTTATATTATTTTTATTTATATTTTCTTTATTGATTTCTGTATTATTTTCTTCCTTTTTTTTTTCTATTTCATTATTATTATCCATTAATTCACTATTATTTGAATAACTTATTATTGTTGCTTCTTCTTCACTTGTTATATAATTATTTGGATTAGACATTATTTTTTAATTTATTTTTCAAAATTGAAAAAAAGAAAAATAATTATTTTATTCATAAACTTATTTTTCAGCATAATATTAAAAATATTTAATATAATTTCATATTAATAATTCTCTATTAATAATTTTATTTTCTTTTATTATTTTCTTTTCTTTTGAGATATTAAATAAGAATAGAATTAATTCATATTATTTTTAATATATTTTTACTATTAATTTTATATTTTATTGTCTCATAATCTTTATTCTAATAATTAAATTGTAAAAAAATTAAATCCCTTTTTCGTATTTTAACATTTTTGAATTTGTTCTTTGTAACGGAAGAGAATAAAAATTATAGAAAATATTTAATTTTCAATTCAAAAAAAATTTAAAAAAAAAAATAATTATTATCAAATGGAAGGAAAAGGATTAGTATTTTTAACAATATTAATAAATAGTTTAATTGGTTTAACAAATCGTATTCTTCAAATAGTATATTATTGTAAAACAAAAAAAATATTTTTAAACGATTCAATAAAAAACACTTCATTAACATTTTGTATATTACCAACAGGAATAAACCTATTTATGATAATAATATATGTAACATTTCATAATGAAAAAATGTTAACACCAATAATAAAAATAAAGTATTTCTTTATATATTTATTATCATTTGAAGTTCTTTTTCCAATTGGAGTTCAAAAAAGTTTTAAAACAAAATATTCTGACAATGCTGATAATATTATTGTTACTATGAGAGTAATTAACGCATTACATGTTATGTTTGTTGCTATTCCTCAATTATTAATTATTACTATTCATTCTTCGGCTTTAGATAAATTTAAAGGTATTGATATTGCTAGTCTTGTTTTTAGTTGTTTTTTTATTCTTTGGTCTGTTGGGTATTATTTCCTTTGTATTAATAAAGAAGATTATTATGATAGTGTTATTTTTGAATATGCAAAATGAAAATATTTTTTTTAAAGTTTTTTATAATTAATTTTAAAATTAATATTCTTTAAAATTATTTGTAATTGTATTATTTATTATTTTTTTTATTGTTAAATCTATATAATAAACCTATTTCATTTATGAAATTATTTCTTTTTGCATTTTGAACAATTTTGATAAATTAAAATTTCTTTTTCTTTTTATCTGTATTTATTGTGTGTTTTCAATTGTAATCTTACATATAATAGTTTTAAATAACTAATGTCTTTTTTTTAATTCATTTATATCTTTATTTTAATAAAAAATTTACCTTATTTTTTTTTTACCAATGATTTTCAAAATTTTGATTAAATATTTTATTCATCCTTGAATTAATTTATTTATTATTTTTATTAATTTCAAATTAAATATATTAAATCAATTTTATATTCTAATTGGTTTTTCTTTTTGATTATATAATTCATATATATTATTGCAAGTATTAATGAGGATATATTCATTTGAGTATATTTCATTATTCTTTTTAATTCATTTTTTTAAAACAATTGATTTAAAATTTGAAAGATATTGATTTATGAAATCATAATAAGATTTTTCATTGAATTTTTAAAAATATGAGAATTTATTGAATCAATTTTCTTAATATTTCTATAAGTCAAATTATCAAATTTGTTATTATTATTATTGTTTAAATAATATCATTTTCATTATTATCAATTGATAATATTCTTCTTTTAAAAGAAGGAGAAAAATTATACTTTTAAATCTTGTAATTTGAGTTCATTAATGTTGAAAATATTTTGAATTAATTAATTATTTCTGTTTTTAATAGGAATGAGGAGGACTTGATAATAATTCAGATTTATTTTCAAGGGATTATTATTATTATTATATACTTTTTTTATATTTTTAAATTAATTATAACTTAAAAACACTCCCTTTTATTTATTATTCCTAGTATTTTTAATAATAAACCCATCTTTCATAATCTTCCTTAACATCCCTAAAAAAAATAAAAATAATATATTTAAATCAAAAAAAAATATTAAATCAACAAAAAATAATATATATTAAAAAAACAATTATTCTTGATTAACAAAATCTGACAATTTCTTAATAAAATCTTTCATTTTAGGAGGAAGACTTAAAATCATAAGACTTTGAGGAATATTCATTTTTATATCATATTGATTAATAGAATCAAAAAAAAAGAAATTTTCATCTTCCCATAAAATATTAACAGCAAAAAAAGATAATACTCTTACAATTTCTTCATTAATATTAAATAAATTATCAGGAACTGAAGAAGAAAAATTATAATATTTATTCCCATTATAAAATTCATATCTTTTTTCTATCATTTCTCTTGAACTTATCATTAAAATTTTATTAGTTACACTTTTAACTAAAATTGCATTTTTAGAAAAAGTTTCTATTATTTCTATTTCTTTCATATTTGAATCCCATTTCATTCTTTTTTCTTTATCAAATATTGAATCTATTATATTTTTTAATGATAACTCATTTTTCAATTTTGATTTTTCTAATTTTGCTTCACAACGAATTATAAAAAAATCTTTAGAAAATTTACTTTTTTCTGCTGTTGATATTTTCATTGTTTCATCTTGAAATTTTTGAGTGTAAGTTTCAGATAAAATTTCATTTATAAAATTTACAATTCCATTTTCTGTAAATGTTATTTTATTAAATTCATCTTCTCTTATATATTTTGAAGGGAATATTAAATCTGAGTCATCTAATGGATTTGAATTTCTAACCATATCTAATGTCTCTGCTTGTTCTATTTCTTCAAATTGTTTTGATGGACGACAACAATTACCCATTTTTTAATAATTCTTTTTTTTTGATTATATAAATATTTATTATTTGTTTATATAAAATTTAATTTTATTTTATTTTTTTTATTAGTTTTTATTCTTCATATCCTGGAATTAACATTGCAATGTGGGAACCATTTAATAATAAAGATTCATGATGTATTTTTTTGGGAATTTCTTTTTCGGAATTTTTAGTTGTACTAATTTTAATTTATTTTATTTTTTATTACGTTTCTATAACATCATCTAATACCATATCTAAATATTTTTATTTTATATTTTACGATAAAATTGATCAAATCCTCTTAATGTTCCTATAAATTCCTTTTCAGATTCCATTATTATACATACTTTTACTCCTATACATCTTTCTAAGATATTCATTGGAAAAATTGGAGTGCCTGACATAGAAAAATATATAATAATTTTATTTAAAAGAAATTATTTTTTTTGAAAAATGATTTAATTGAAATTAAAAATTTAAAAAAAAATAAATTAAAAAATGACAGAAAAAAATCATATAATAATAATATAAATAATTATGTGTATTTCTTTTCATTATAGATTTGAAATTATATATATTATAATATCTACAATTACTTATGGATTAAAAGAAACATCAAAAACTATTTTACAAAATAGACACAAAGAATATAAAAAAAATATATCATTTTTAACAGGTCTTATAAAATATTTTGCAATTATCTCAATGATAATCTTTTATTTCATTAAAAAAAAATTCCATGGTGAAAAAACAGGAAACCCTAATAAAATAAAGGCAACTTTATTAATTATTTGTGTTTTTATATATTTTTCAATAGATGTTTTTATAAATCAAATAAATAAAAATTTTAAAAATATTTTGGATGGAACAAAAATGTTTACAATTTTTTCTTTTTCTTTTATTTATACTGATTTATTGTTTTTTTTAAAAGAAAATCTAAACCATTATATTTTCACATTTATCATATTTTTAATTAATCTAATAAATGTTGTGATTTATTCATTATTTACAAATAAAAATAAACTTTTAGTAATTTTATATTTAATCATTTTATTAATTAAATCCCAAGCTACTGCTTTTGCTCATTTATTATTTGAATATATTAATAGGAATTATTTATTAGATATGTATTTTTTAATAATATTTGAAGGAATTCCAAAATTTATTTTTATTATAATAATAATATTTTTAAAAAATATAAAAATGAATTTTAGAATATTTAATAAATTAGATTATATACTTTTATTTATTCATTATTTAACTATATTTTTATATACTTACACTAAATGCAAAATTTTTGAAAAATTAAGAGCTATACATTTTATTTTAGTTTTATGTATTTTTGAAATTTTATTTCCTTTATTTCATTTAACTTTCAAATTTAATATAATGGATTTAATTATTGGATTTATTTCTCTTTTTGGATGTTTAATTTATTGTGAAATTATTATTTTGCATTTTTGTGGTTTAGATAAAAAAACAATGAATTATTTTCTTAGTTTAGCTCAAATTGAAATTAAAAAATGTTTTATAGAAGATGATAATAAAAAAGATATTAATAATGATTATTTAATCATCACTTAAATATTTATTTAATAAATAAATTTCTTTTTCTTATTTAATTATATTCTTTATTATTTTTAAACTTAAAAGATTTTTAATTAATTTTTTTTCTTTTCTTTTTTACTTTCTAAATCAATACTTTTTGAATTTTTAGTAACATTAATTTTTTTTTAAAAATCTTCTTTTATTTCTTTCATTAATTTTTCTAAATCATTATTAATAATATTTAAAATTCTTTTTTCTTTCATTTTTCCCATTTTTTTCTTAAATAACTTTCAATTGGTTTTTATTCACTTAATATTTTATCTTTATTATTTTTTCCTGAAATGTTTCATTAAAAATTTTCTTTTCAATTTTTATTTCAATATTTTCTTCAGTTAATTTTTCTTTGTTTTACAAATTATTTTTTCATTCAATTCATTTTCTTTATTTAACATTTCATCATTGTATTCTTAAATAAAAATTTTCTATTTCTTCTTTATTTTTCATAATTTTATTTTTACTTTTCTTTATTTCTTTATCAAACTTTTTAATCTTTTTTTTCATTTATAAATAATTAAATAAATAAAATATAAATTATATTTTATTGAAATTAATATAAATAAAAAAAGAAAACAATAAATAAAACAAAAAAATTAATTTAAAGAAGGAATTCATTTTTAAATATTTTAATCTAAAATTATTTTAAAAACTTCAACTTCTACACTTTTATAATTACCTTGACTTTTAGAATATATTTTATTACATTCATTATAACGAGGGCTATTTGGATTAATATAAGGATTATTCATTTTATTACTACTATTGAACCGTATAACACCAGTATGTGGTCCACAATTAGAATCACAATAAATTCCATAACTATCTTGATTATTTTTAATACATTTTATATTTTCAGTTAAATTAAAAACAAACATCTTTAAATCATTTTTCCATTTACCTGTTGAATCCCATGATAAAGGAGTATAAATACCTAAAATATTTCCATCTTCTAATTTGATTAAAGTTATTGTTGCTCCTTTA
>JAEEGK010008000.1_pt1 | contig 25089 bp, 16 predicted proteins | sample 8958771 | NCBI WGS metagenome assembly JAEEGK01 (sample SAMN16246547, study PRJNA631951) | gut metagenome | biome: gut microbiome; feature: rumen; material: SC-attached | host: Bos | place: Iran: Karaj | collected 2018-10
CAGATTTTTGTTACATTTTAAATAAACCTTATTTGATTTCCCGACCGTAACAGTGTTATACTAACGGGGATGAATAGATTTTCTTCAGTTAGTGCCATAATTTTATCTCTTCGTCCACTTGGCGAAAACAATTCCAGTGTAACCCTACTCACACCTGAATATGGTATTGTTTATGCCGTACTTTACGGGGGTCCCAAAAGCCGTTTACGTTCTCTCGTCAGTCAATGGAACAGCGGCAAAGTCTGGCTTTATGAAAATCCCGAAAAAAATCAGATTAAAATCAGTGATTTTGAAGTTATAAATTATCACGCTTCATTCAGCCAGAACCTTTTTAAGTCTTATGCAGCCTCTCTTGCAGCCGAGCTTGCAATAAAAACTCGTTGTGCCGGAAGTTCAGAACAGTGTTTTCAGCTGGTTCTGGGCTTTCTTGACGGAATGGAGCTTTGTGATGAAGAACAGAGCCGGCTTGGACTTATCCGTTTTTTGTGGCGTTATCTTGAACTGCTTGGAATTCAGCCTTTAACTCATGCATGTTCGAATTGCGGTAAAAATATTTTAGATTCACGGTTTGCACCAAATGCCTTTTCATACTATAATAGTATTGAAAACAGTTTTATCTGTCCGGAATGCACAGTTTCACTAGGCAGCGGCCAGACGGAAAACATGATAAGCATTCAATTTAATGCAGTTCAATATCTTTCCGCACTCACCGTTCTTACGCCCGCAGAAGCAAGAAAGCTTTCAATTGATGAAGAAATCTATGGGCAGATACGACAATTTGTTTTCTTTTTGATTGAAAACAGTATAGACCAGAAATTGAACTCGATCGAAACTGGGATGGGGATTTTGTGAGAGCCGACACTTCAATTAACGATACTTCGAACTGGATTAAAAAACCGGTCACAAAGCAGCAGATTGAGCCGCTTTGTAATACATTTAACATTACACCTTTACTTGCCTCTATTTTTGTAAGACGAGGAATCACAGAGGGTAAAGAGCTTCTCTATTATCTCGAAGATGACTTAAGATTTCAGCACAATCCTTTTTATTTTACTGCAATGGAAGATGCAGTTGAACGCATAATTCAGGCAAAAGAAGAAGATGAAAAAGTTCTGATTTTTGGCGACAGCGATGTTGACGGTATTACAAGTACGGCAATTTTATACGAACAGCTTGTAAGAATGGGACTCGATGTTCAGTGGCGTCTTCCAGTCGAAGATGACGGGTATGGACTTTCAATTTCTGCTGTAGATGATTTTGCAGCTCAAGACGGAACTTTAATAATTACAGTCGACTGTGGAATCTCAAACAATGATGAAATAGCACATGCGAATGATCTTGGTATTGATGTAATTGTTACAGACCATCATAATCCGCCTGAAAATCTTCCTGATGCAATTATCATAATCGATCCAAAAATCGAAGATTCCGGCTATCCCTTTGATGGCATTTCGGGAGCAGCCGTTGCCTACAAGCTTGTAAGCGCGCTTCGTTTTTCCCAGACTGATTTTTACGGAGCCGAAATCTGTATTCTGGAACTTACAGAAAATGAAGAAGAAAAATGTGTTTATGCCGACTGCGTAAAAATAAAAAATCTTGTAAAAATCAAAGAGCTTCATGAAAAAATTATTCCGGGGCAGACATCAATTTATGATTTAAAACTCCCCTACTTTTTACAGGGCCAGCTTATTTATTCCTGGGATTCAAAAAAATCCCACAATATTCTTGAAGGACTTTTTGGCCGCGGAATTGAGTTTAATCTGAATGATTTAAGAAATGAAATAGCAAATGTAATTCCTTCTGTACACGGAAAATCTGCTTCTCAGATAAAAGCCATGTCGCAGCTTGCAAAATATTATAATGACCAAAATGAGCTTGAGAGCATCTATAATCTTTATGTTACTTATTGTAAAAAAATCATAGCACAGAAAAAGCCTCAGCAGGCAACAGATGAACAAAAGGATTTACAACTTGTTTCGCTCGCAGCTCTCGCAGACATCATGCCAATGAAGAACGAAAACCGTATCTTTGTTCGCAGCGGAATTGCTTCCATAAAAAATAACAGACCTCGTACTGGGCTTGCAGAGCTTTTCAATAAGCTCAATATAAATCTTGCTTCACTTAATTCAACAGATCTTTCCTGGACAGTAATTCCAGCTTTGAATGCAGCAGGCCGTATGGGAAAATCTGATCTTTCACTTAAGCTTTTAATTTCTGATAATCCGCGGGAACGTGAAGGCCTTGCAGACACAATTTATGAACTTAATGAAGAACGTAAAGAACTTGTTTCTTCTGCTTACTATAAGGTACATGATGAAGCAGAACAAAGCCTTGCTCTTCATTCAAATAAGCTCTGCCTTTCAATAAATCAATGTATTAACAAGGGTGTTACAGGAATTGTAGCAGCCCGCCTTATGCAGGATTTTAATGTACCTACAATTGCAATCACTTTTGAAAATGAAATATACACAGGTTCAATGAGAAGCTGTCGCGGTTTTTGTGCTACAGATTTTCTTGACAGCCTTGGAGATATCTTCATAAATCACGGCGGCCACAACTTTGCCGCAGGCTTCAGTTTTTATAAAGAAAATCTTGAAGTTTTCCTGAATAAAGTAAAGTCTATAGCCCCTCAGGTAAGTCTTGAAAACGAATGTCATGATATTAATGTAGACGCTGAAATTCCGACTGCACATCTCACCCCGGAAAACTTTAATATTATTGATACCTTTGAACCTTGCGGAGCTGAAAATCCGGAGCTTGTTTTACTGACACGGGGTATAAAACTGATTGACACTATGGTTCTTGGAAAAAAAGAACCCCATCACTTAAAACTTATTTTTGATACAGGAAAGCATAAAATTCCTGCCATGTTCTGGGGACAGGCCGACAGACTTAAAAAAGATATATCAATCGGAAAAAACTATGATATACTTTATAATATGAGCCGAAATTATTTTAACGGCACAATTACAAAACAGCTTATTATAAAAGAAATGGTTCTTTCTACAGGAGAATAACATGAAAAAACTACTACTCGCAATTCTCTGCGTATTTCAGATCAACCTTATTTTTGCAGCAAGTGCAAAATATGAATCAGAAAACTATAATCTTAATCTGAATTACAATGATGTTATTTCCCCAGGTGATGCAATTTTTGTCCGTATGAATATAACAATTCCAAAAACTCATAAAAAATCAAAAAATGAACCACCCAAAAAAGCCACATTACAACTTTTACAGGATAAAAAAGTTATTGAATCTGCTCCTTTCTATCAGTTGAAATCTAAAAAAGCAAATATCACAGAAATGCTCTGTGGTATCCCGGTTTCACTCTGGCTCAAAGATGGAAACTACAGCATTAAAATTATCTATGCCGATACTGACACAGATATAAAAGAATTCATACTTCCAAGCCGTCTTGAAATGAGAAAATTCCCGGAAGAAATTTTACAGCTTGATGAACGTAACTCAAACATTAAAACAGACACAAGTCCTGAACGTACTGCTCAAATTGAAAAACTGAATAATATTCTTTTTACTACAATGCCTTCTGATATTTTCTCACTTAAGAAATTCACAACTCCAACAGAATCTCAGAGATATACAGCCTACTGCGGAGACAGACGTACTTACGTTTACACTAACGGAAAATCTTCAACAAGTCTTCATTATGGAAATGATTATGGAGTTCCAACGGGAACTGAAGTTCGTTCCTGTGCAGCCGGAAAAGTTGTTATGGCAGAAACAAGAATATCTACAGGTTGGAGTGTTGTTGTTGAACACCTTCCAGGCCTTTACAGTCTTTACTATCACATGAGTGAACTTTCTGTAAAAGAAGGTGACATGGTAAGTCAGGGACAGTTACTTGGAAAATCAGGTGCAACAGGACTTGCTACAGGTCCGCATCTTCACTGGGAAGTTCGTCTTAACGGAAGTGCTGTAAGGCCAGAATTCTTTTTAAATAATTATACCTTTGAAGAAGAATAAAAGATAAAACAAGTTATAACTCAGAAATTATACATTGTCCGAATTCGTTGAAACTAATTGAGTAGTAATGTTCTGGTCTGCAGCCAGAAAGGTCTACTGAAAATCTGGAAACAAGGCCAAACCCCGGAACTTTATATTTTCCGGTTGCAAAGATGGCTATTCTGTATAATTTTTTTCTCTGCTGAAGGCTTGAACCATATCCCAGTAACATGCACTGACCATAATCATCATAATACTTTTCAAGCAGAGTCCCATGAGAACGTTCTCGTTTTTCTTCAATAATCCTGTTCTTTCCGTAAATACGTGAAGGAAAAACAAAATATTTTCCATTAAAACCGATACGAGCAAACTCCACTGCAAGATATGCACCGCTCCAGGAACGTTCAATTACAGCAATTTCATTTCCATTAGAATCAATTATAGAAAAGGTTCCGCTTACAGTGTTTCCATCCTGATCTGAAGAAGAACCGTAAATTTTAATTCTCAAAAATTCCTGGGGAATATTTTCTGGTAAAGAGGCAGCGGCATCTAAACAGGCAAGTGTAGACCAGCAGGTAAAAACAATATACACTATTACAACAAGAATTACTAATGGAGAAAAAAGCTTTATAAAAAAGTTCTGCTTTTTCAATATGAGCTCTCCTATGCCATTTTTTAACCCAGCAGTTCAATAAACTGTTTTTCATCAATAACAGGTATTCCAAGTTTTGCAGCCTTTACATTTTTTGAAGAGCCGCTCGAAGTATCGTTTGTAACAAGGTAAGACAGGTCTTTTGTAACAGAAGATTTTATGCTTCCGCCATTTTTCTTAACAAGCTGTTCGGCATCGGCACGCTTCATGGTTACAAGCTCTCCTGTAAAGCAGAAAGACTTTCCGGCTAAAAGACCGACCCCAGCTTCTTCAAGTTCAATTATGCCGGAAGAAACAAGAGAACGCATCTCGGCGGCATTTTCCGCAAGGCCTTCTACTATAATGTGAGCCATAATTTCTGCAAAGCCGTAAACTGCAGCAATCTGATCTTCTGTCGCATTAAGAAGTTTTTCAAGAGAATCAAAACCAGAGCCAATCAGTTTTTCTGCAGAAGTCTCGCCTACACCTTCAATATCAAAAGCTCCGACAAAAGTTGCAAGCCTCATGCGGCGATGATTCTGAATTGAATTATAAACCTTTTCTGCACCAAGAGATTTTTTATCAGCCTCCATACTTTCTTCGTTTAGGAAATATGGAACAAGATCTTCTATCTGAAGAGAATAAATATCAGAAATAGATTTTAGTCTGCCATCATTAAAAAGTGAAGTAATCAAAGTTTCACCAAGGTCACGGATATCTACAACCTGCTGATATTTTAAAAGCTGATGAAGAACACGCTTACTGCAATTTTTGTTAGGACAGAATAACCTGCTTCCCTCATCAACAAGCTTTGTGCCACATACTTCACAAACCTGAGGAAACTCTATTGCCTTTGTTTCAAGCCCCTTTTCTTCAACAACGCTTTCAATTTTTGGAATTATTTCGCCGCGCTTTACAACCACCACGTGACTTCCAATCGCCACGCCAAGTTTTCTCAAAGTGTCCGGGTTCGCAAGACTCGCGCGCTGCACGCGCGTTCCGTTCAACTCTACCTCATCAAAAATCGCAACCGGCGTGTAAGTACCGCCGCTTACACTCCATTCCACCTCGCGAAGCGTAGACACCGCTTCTTCAAGACTGAACTTAAAAGCAATCTGGCGGTCCGGCCTGTCGCGGCTCGCGTCTGCGAGATTTATAGTCCTCTCCTTAATAACCAGTCCATCAATATCATATTCGAGGGAGGCGCGTTCTTCCATTACTTTTGCGCGGTAAGCAATAACACGATCCGGGCTCTTGCAGATTACAAGCTTTACAACATTAAAACCGCAGTCCATAAGCCAGCGGATTTTTTCTTCTTCATAATTAAAATAAGATTTACCGTCTGTAGAAAGAGCATCGTATACAATAAGTTTTAAGAACTCGCTGCCCTTTCCGTCCTTTCGCTTCATTAAACCATTTGCAGCGTTACGGCAGTTTGCCTTGTCCGGAAAGTGAGTTTTATGAACTTCATGAGTCATAATTACTTCACCGCGGATTCCTCCTGTAAAGGGAACAAGAAGGCCATCCTTATAAATTGCCGCATTCACACCGCCCATCTTACGCGCATTGGCGGTAATATCATCACCAATAGAACCATCACCGCGGGTAACTGCCCGTTTCAGGTAACCGTTTTCATACTGAAGTTCAAGAGAAGCTCCATCGAGTTTATATTCTACAAGATATTCATCGTATTTATGTTTTTCAGCCCAGGCTAAAAATTGTTCCGGGTTAGCAGCCTTTTCCTGACTGCCCATTGGCATTACATGATGGATTTTCTGAAAGTTTCCGGAATCAGCTCCAACCTTGTGAAGAATTGGATTAGACGGATCTAAGGCTTTAAGTTCATCCCAAAGTTTATCAAACTCGGCGTCGCTGATTTCTCCCTCGCCGTCATAATAAGATTTCTGATAACGGGTTATGAGACTTTCAAGCTCTGATATTCTCTGTGATTCAAATAAGTCCATAATAACACCTTGCTGGATTTTCTATTTTAGGCTTTAACAAAATAAAGCTCCGTAATCTGGCGGTCTGCCTTAAGTCCTTTTCTTTCAAACTTAGTCTGGGCACGCCAGGGCTGTGGATCAGCAAAACCTTCGTATTTATTTTTCAAGCCTTCTGTCAGCTTCAGTTCTTCAAGAGCAAATTCTGCATACTCAATAATATCAGTTACAAAATAAAGGTAGCCGCCTGGAGCAAGCTTTTGAGCAAAAAGATTTGTTCGAGGGCGCTGAACCATTCTTCTTTTATGATGTCTTTTTTTAGGCCATGGATCCGGGAAGAAAATATGAAAACCATTTACGGAATTATCACCAATCATATATTCCAGTACTTCAAGAGCATCATATTCAATAATATAAAGATTCTTCAAATCACGTTTCTGGATTTCAGAAAGTACTTTTCCAACACCGGGAGTATGAACCTCGATTCCAAGGTAATTGATTTCAGGGTTAGCTTCTGCGAGGGCAACAGTTGCATCTCCCATTCCAAAACCGATTTCAATAACAATCGGATTTGTGTTGCCAAATACATCTACAAAATTAAGTTTTTTATGTTCAAAGGGGATACACCAGGATGGAGCAAGCTCGTTATAGGCACGCTCCTGTGCGGCTGTCATTCGGCCGGCACGTAATACATAAGTTTTTACTTCACGCCTCAAACCCGAGGGAGGCACTGCTTCTGGTGATGAATTGTTTTCCATACTATTCCTTTTTCCTATTCTTCATTCGGAGTAACAGGTTTTTCAGGTTCAACACAAATTACAGTTCCATTTCCTGCATACCAGATTACCTGATAAGTTGCAGCTTCTCTGTATGCATTCCATATTCCGCGTGTTGTTTTGAATTCTTCTGTTCTATCTCCAAAATAAATCATTATGTGTTCGTTATCATAAACTGCTATTTTCTGGATTCCATGTTTTTTCTTCATAAAATCAGAAAGTTCAGAAAGAAGCACATCATATAATTCAATATCATATTTTACATCAAGAGTAACGGTGCACTCTTTTTCATCTGCATTGTAATAAGTTACTTCGTATTTTCCGCTCGGAAGTTTTTCTTCTTCCGGTACAATAAGATTAGCACAGCCAGCCCACTGCAAATCATAAGTATCAAGTCTGTTAATTCTTTTTGTATCCCAGATATAGCCTGAATCAAGAGATTTTATACAGATTCTCTCATAACGGCGTACATCAGAAGCAGAAGAAGCAAAAACAGAAAGCCTTGCAGAAGGCAGAGTTTCCTCGTCCGTATAATCAAAAATTACAGAATAATCTGTTGTATAAAGTTCTGGCGTTACCTGAGAACAGGACATAAAAAAAACTGTAAAAGCCGCAAAAACAAGAGATATAAGACTAAAAGATTTAAAGTGACGCTGCATATAAAAAATCAGAAATTGAAATTCAAATTGATGACAGTAAGATCTGAAGCAGAGAACTGATTAACCAGAGATTCAAATTTTACGTTTACCTTTTTGCAGGCATCATCAAGATAAGAAAGATAGTAAAGACCAAGGTCTGTTCCCTCCTGACCTTCCGGCAGCTCGCGGTAGAAGTCGATAAGGGACTTTTTATTTGTATTTGAAGCCTTAGCAGACTCAATGTTGTCTTTCATTTCCTGGAATTCATCATCTTTATTATAAAGTGTAATTGAAAGGCGGCCCTGTTTACCGATAGAAGTTGAACCACCACCAAGCTTCCATGAAAGGAATACAAGTTCATGCTTTCTCTGCAATTCCTGGACAATTTTCGCACGAACTTCAGGATCAAAAATCAAAGCATCAATATCATCAATTCCATGATACATTGTTTTAGCTTCTTTACGGATGTTGGTATTTTCGTTATTAAGAGCAAGCTCCATTACCATTACCGAAATATACTCTGCAACCTTTGACTTATCCATATATGAAGAAAGAAGATTGCGGATTGCAACGTACATTTCTGATGCGCCTTCATTCTTGGCAAAAAGTGTAATAATGTACCAGTTCATAAGACCAAGACGATTCATAAACTTTTCTGACATAAGAAGATAGATATTCTTTTCCTCAGAAGAGTAATCGGTATTGGTCATTATTGATTTCCAGATTGGATCAAGAATCTGACGTCTTGTAGACTGAATTGTTGCTTCTTTATTCTGAAGAATTGTACGAAGCTGACGTTCAGACATATTTGTACGTTCATCAATAAGATGAGAAGGATTTGCACGGTTATGCTTGCGTACACATTCACACTGAATCAAAGCTGCGTAAACATCGCGGTCAAACTGTTTGTAAAGAAGGGAATAAACAATAACTTTTGATAAATCCATTACTTCCTGACGTGAAGAAACGAATTCAGACATAGAAATTTCTATTTTTGAGATGTAATCAAGAAGAATCATGCTCTGAATTGACTGTGGAGAAAACTTATTCAAAGAGATTCCATATTCTTCTACATTATCTGCGAGACGGAAACGCAAGAGCTTTTTGTTATGACTTATAAAATTTGAAGCACCATCTTCGGTAAGGACAACTTTTAACGGCAGCTCCAAAATGAATTTCTTATCTGATCCCATATTCCCTGCTACAAATGCACGTTTTTATTTTCTAATATTATACACGATAGGACTTGCATTGTAAACAATAAAAATTTAAACTAAATGAGATGAAACTTCGTACCAGAATTCTATGCCTTGCAGCTCTTCTCTCAGTCTTTTCTGCTTATGCAGGACCAAAAGTAGAAAAAAAAGGTACAGAACTGTCTACATCAGTCTTCTCATTCCTCAAAAAGAACGGTTTTTCACCCGAAACTCAAAGTCTTGTAGCTTCTGGAGAAAACGCATTCCCTTATAATAATATCGTCCACTTGAGCGAAAATCAGGAGTATAACGAAAATCTTCTTCTGATTTTCTTTCAGGAAGATATTGAAAACAATACTACCCTGATCAAAAACTGTATAAATTATCTCAAAGAAAATCAAAAAGATTACAATGTAAGCCTTCTTTTTACCTATGGAAACAAACAGGTATTTGAAGGAACAGGCAGAATTACAGGTATTCAGGCCTTTATAGACTCCCTTAAATCAAATTTAAGCTATACCGCCCTTATTTTTGATCTGAATGCTGATGATTATAATATCGAAACCAGTTCTCAAAAGCAGACCTCCCCTTCCTGGCTTGTACAGGACGCCTATAACACCTTTCACGCACTCGGAATAGACAAAAAACTTTCAGCCTTGTATTTAAGCCAGCTTTCCAGCTACGATTTTATAAAAAACAGTATTCTTTCAGATTTTTTTGAAAGCTCAATTCCGGCAATAAAAATCAACCTTAAAAAACAGGAAGAAGATTCTGATATCAGCGAAAAAGTACTTACAAGCCTTATTGATTCCTTTTCATCAGAAAAAAACAGAAAATGGGAACAGCATTTTTTGATGCTAAGACTTTTTGGAAAATATCAGGTACTTTCGGAATTTGCGATACTTAGAATCGCAGTTCCAACAATCTTTTTATGGACACTTTTTATTTTCCTCCTCTTCCTTGTTAATACAAGATTAAAAAAGCATGCCTGGTCTGCAATCCGAAGAATCTGGTATTCAGTTCCGCTTGTATTTATAGTAAATATAGCTTCCTTTTTAATCAGCCGTGGATTTTCAATCACACTTTTATCTTCTTTGTCTGATGCGGGTTTTATTTATGGAATGCTTTCTTCCCATATCATAATTACCCTCTTTTTTTCCCTGATATTTTTTGTATTAACCCTGCTTTATAATACTTACTTTGAAGAATATTCTATCGATTATCTTATTGTTGTCAGCTGCTTTATAAATCAGTCGGCTTTCATTCTTTTTGATATTTCACTCAGTCCAATTTTCATAACAATCTGTCTTCTCGCTCTTATTGCACTTGTTATTAAGAATAATATTCTGCATGTCATAATCTTTGTGCTTATGATTCTGCCGCTTGTTCCTTATGCCCATAACTTAATCAGTTTTGCTGATATAAAATCGCTCAGAAGTTTTCTTATCGAAAGCAATAAAATTATTTTTACCCTTCCTTTTGTGCTTTACCCTCTCTTCCTTATTATTTTCAGAACATTAACCTCTTTAAGACGAAGATACAAAAAATTCAGGGCTGTTATTATCGGTGCCTGTGTATATTTTATAGTCATTTCTTCATTTCTTATTATTCTCAGTGTCAAAAGAACAAATACAATTAACAGTAACAAAAAATTACCACCTGTTATTGTACGCGAGACACGCGAAAGCGATGCTATTGTTTTAAGTTATTCTGATACTCTTATTTTTGATGATGTAATCCGCACTATAAACATTGGGCTTGAAAAAAAATGTATTGTCTGCGATCTTCAGGTTGTAAGCTCTCAGAATCCTGTACTTTATACTGATAATGATTTTTCGATTCTTTCATCAAACACTGTAAGATTTAATATTCCTGAATATCCGCCGGATTCCATGAGCTTCAGTTATGGAACTAATGCAGTTCACAGTAAGATTATTGTTTCTGCCGTAATAGAAGGCGACAGTGAAAATGAATACAGGCTGATTCAAAAAAGTATGATAATCGGGGACGCTGAATGAGTGAGCATGATCTTTTAAGATGGTATCTTCACGTAGACCTCGACGCTTTTTTTGCTTCTGTAGAACAGCTGGATAATCCTGAATTGAGAGGCAAGCCTGTAATTGTAGGCGGCCTCCCCGACGACAGACGAAGCGTAGTCTCAACAGCCTCTTATGAAGCCCGGGCTTTTGGAGTTCATTCTGCAATGCCGACTTTTCAGGCTTACAGGCTCTGCCCTCAGGGAATCTTTGTTCACGGAAGAATGCATCGTTACGCAGAGCTTTCCCACCAGATAATGAACATCTTCCGCGATTATTCTCCTGATGTAGACCAGATGTCTATTGATGAAGCTTTCATTGATTTGACCGGTACAGAAAAACTCTTTGGTCTTCCAGAAGAAACTGCAAAAAAAATAAAAGCCCGGGTAAAAGAAGAAACCGGACTTACAGTTTCCATTGGACTTGCTACTACAAAGTACCTTGCAAAAATTGCTTCAGGGCTTTCAAAACCAGACGGCTTTTATCATATCAAGCATGGTGAAGAACAGAATTTTATGCTGAATCTTCCTCTTTCGAAAGTCTGGGGATTAGGTCCAAAATCTCAGGAACTTATCAGAAGCAAAGGTCTTACCTCCACCCGAGATATTTTTGAAAAGGATTACGATACCCTTGAATTTCTTTTTGGAAAGAACATGGGAAGTTTTTTATACAACGTTGTTCGCGGTATAGAAAAAGAATCTTTCAGCAGGGAAACAAAATCTCATTCAATCAGTGCAGAAACAACCTTCCCTTACGACCTCACCGACATCTATACAATTGAAACGGAACTTTTAGAACTTGCCCACGGAGTTTATTTCCGACTTCTCAAAGAAGAAAGCTATTCCCGTACAGCTTTCGTAAAAATCCGTTATGATGATTTTTCTACCTGTTCAGTTCAGGAAACCGTTGACCGCAATATAATGACACTTGATTCTTTTTTTGAAATCATAAAAAGACTTTTTGAGAAAAAATATCAGAATGGCCGCGGTATAAGACTTTTAGGCGTAGGCTTTGAAAATATCGTAAAAGAAGAAAAGCCATATCAGCAGGATTTATTCAGCGATAACAAAGATGAAAAAAAACAGGCGGTAGAAAAAGCAATTCTTTCGCTTTCAAAAAAACATCCGGAAATAAAAGTCAGCAAGGCAAGAACAATAAAAGGAATAGTTGCAGCTTTATTTCTAGCCACTGCTTTTATTACAAAAGCAGAAGCCCAGGAAATAAAACCTCCGGAAAATGAAAATCCAAAAGAATTACCGTCAAAAGAGCCGCCTTCGATTTTTGAATATGATATAAACGATAATAACCATGTAGATTTTGAACTGTCCGGTTACTGGCAGGGCTTTTTTACACAGAATCTGGATTTTTCCTTTGGTAACGGAACAAGACCAGCCTTCTCCCTTCCAGCCCCTATATTTACACAGGATGTAGAGCTTTCTGCAAAAGTCCTTTTAAACAAGCACTGGTATTTTGAAGCAGACTTTGCTGATGAATTCAAAAAAAATACAATTGCAGCAGGTTATAAAGGAAATGGCCTTATAAGAAACTTCCGCATTGCAAACAGAGGAATTACAATGCCTGCAATTTATTCCGCAGAATATTTTGGTTTCGGACTAGCTGGCGGAAATAATCAGGCACCGGGCTTATCACTTTCCTTAATGCCTGTTTCTGAACTCTGGCAGGCAGACTTTTTACTCCGCTATGATATGACTGAAGTTCATTCGGCCGTCTTTTACGGAATGAACAGCGTTACAGATTATAAAAAAGACATTTCCACTTTTGTATACGGAAGGGAGTTCCGTTTTCCGGAAAGTAAAGCTCATCTTCTGCAGGAGATTTCTGCTGTTTATGTTGAAGCAAAGAACGGAAATTTTACTGCTGCAGATGGCAGAAAATATAACAGGCTCAGTTCTGATCAATTTGCCGTAATTCAGCACACAGGAAGATTGATTCTTTCTTCGGATGCAGGAGGAGACAAAGGTTCTCTCGGCTCAGACAAAGCAAGTCAGATTCCATCGATTATTGTCACCTTCCACTCGAAGAGCTCGGCTGATGAAATAGTGCTTGCTGAAGGCAGCTGGGAGGAGCCCGCCTCCTTTCTCGGAAGGATACAGGGGAAATTGGGCGGAGGAAAATATAAACTTTCAAAGTACGCTTACAGGCAGCTTACTTCAATCAATGGAGATCCTGCTTTAATCATTCAAAGTCCTGCAGGCTTTTCTCCCTTCCTCTGTCCAAACTTTTATGACCTTGGAAATGAAAAGGATATAGCAGATTCAGAAGTAACTGTAATTTTTGAAGCTTCTGAAAAAACACTTGCTCAGTTTTCTGTCCTTACTACTGACGAAACTTATACTTCCCTTTACACTGATTTTTTCAAAGATAATCATTCTTTTGTTCAGCTTATAAATCAGGATGATTCAGACAGTGTATATCCTTTTGCAGAGCTTGCTCCGGAAATCTACCTGAACCTTTCAAATAAAAGTAATGTTTGTCTTCTTACAAGAGTCTTTACCCCGCAGGAACAGCTCCGCATCTCAAAGAATGCTGCAGATGGAACTGTTCTGGTTTACAAAAACGGAATACTTATGCAGGGCACAAGCTATAACCACAGCACAGGTATTGTAAGTCTTGGAGAATCCGTCTCTCACTCCGACAAACTGACCATAACCTGGCAGGAAGACACAAAAGACTTCTCACGAGGAGCAGTAACTGCAGGAGCCGGAATCAAAGCAAACTTTCTTTCCTGGCTCACAGGCGACATAGCCCTTACCGGCCGCTGGCCAATTAATTTCAACAAAAACTATATCGCAAACGGAACAGACGGAATAAAAAATGGATTCGTAGCTCTAACAACCGGAATTGAATACAGAAAAGACAACCTTACAATAACAGAAAAAACAGCCGTTTCAGTTCAACAGGAAAATACGGCATCGGGTCTTGTAGTTTTAAATCAGGAAGCAAATGTTCCAAAAACCTATTACCTCGAAGCAGGTGCCGGCGCAAATGCAAAAGCCGATTCCGAAATCACAGGCTACTGCATTCCTTTAGTCTGGAATTCCATAAATGAAACTCAAAACCTTCCGGCAAAAACAGATATAAAACTTACCGGCGGAAATCTTTTAATGAACAGCAGCTCTCTTGTTGTAGCCTTAAAACCTGACTTCAATACTTCAGAGCTTTCTTTATCTTTAAACCTTAATTCATATTTTGAAGTTTATCTTATAGGCGGAATCAGATCCGGAGAAACTACCGACTCTATTGAAATCGAAGACTATCCTCACTGGAAGCTTAATGAAAGCAGCAAGCTGGACCTGACAAAAAAAAGCTGGCAGATGATAACTCTTGAATTATCTGACTGGGACAGAAGCAGGCTCACTGCTGGCAATGATGTAAGACTTCTTATAAAAAAAGCTGATGACAGTAGAGGCGATGTTTCTGGAACTTTGTATTTTGGTCCTTATGAGCCTATTCTTAAAGCTTCTTCTCTGGAAACACCGGAAGACTATATTGTTACCAGCAGAGCAGAACCTTATGACGCAGAAAAATATGCAGTTCACCTAAAATGGAAAAAAGACACTTCTATCGCAGGAAACGGCACAGACACCAGCATAGAGACAAACGAAGACATTGTAAGCAAAGAATACTTTTCACCGGCAGATTTTTCTTCCTATAAAACTCTTTCCTGGGATTTTTCTACATCAACAGCAGTTCCTTTTCTTTTGATTTTGGATTCCGTAACTTCAACTTCATGTGAGATAGCACTTCAGCTTGAAATTCATACACTTCCTGAAAATCTGATATCAACTTCAATCGGATTACTTCACAATCTTAAAGTTGATCTGAAACAGAAAGAAGTTTTCATCGATGGAGTAATGCTTTCTCCTTCTGCTTACTCTCTCTATATTAATGACAAGGTAATTCCTTCAAGACAAAAACTGATATTAAAAACTTCTGAAAATCCAGAGGCATATGCACAGGGAAATTTTTATAACGGAAGACTTGTTTATTCAGAATCAGAAGTTTACTGCAATATCCAGAATTACGCTTCGGTAAAATATCAGAAAGAAGGAAACATTCTTTCTGTTAATGACTTTGCCCTTTTAAAAGATTTTTCAATTTATGCAGATTCTACACAAAGCACAGGAAAGCTTTCTTCTCCAGATTTTTCAGTCCTTAGTAATACAGGAGCTTCTGCCACCATCAGCGGAATAAAAACTAAAGCAGACCTTTCAATGCAAAAAGAAAAAATCACAGCCGCAGGTCATTCACTTTTAACAGACTCAGAAATTATTCCTTTTTTGTCAGCAGAAGAAAAATATCATTTTGATATTAATTCCCGCGAAATTCGGAAGGAAGACAATTTTACTCTGGATTTTTCAAAACTGAAAATACCCTTAAAAACCAGTCACAAAACTGATACTTCGGATACTCTACTCCATGCAAAACAGAATTCCCAGACTAATTTTGATTTTACCTGGAAAAACGAAAAGTATACGGCAGGCTTTACTTCAGAGCTAGCTCTTTCACAAAAACTAAATAAATCATTCTGTATAACAGAACAGAATAATATTACAGATTATTTTATAAACTGGGCAAAAACAACTGGCATTCAGTTTTCAAGCGGTATGAAAGAAGCCAGCCGCAGAGATTCAAAAATCTCGGCCAAGCTTTTTGGAGCCATGCCGATTTATGAAGCTGACTTCAAACCTCAGCTCGAATATATCCTTTCAGGAACTTACAGAAAACTTGATAACTCTCTTTTTACAGATAAGGAAAAACTTTCCCTAAATCTTCCTTTCGCGCTGAATGGAAATGCTTTAAGCTTTGAAATCTCCCGAACTGGCAGCGAAACAAAAAATTTGACTTCTACAGATTCTCTTTATACAGACGGTTCTTATACAGAAGACCTGAAAACAATTTTCAAGAATCAGAATGAACACTACTGGTTTTATTCTTCAATTCCTTTTTATGAAATTTTTGACTATACACTTTCAAAGCGCGTAACAAGTGATTATTCAGCTTTATATGAATTGAAATACAACAGAAAACTTTCTAATTCTCTGAGAGATTTGTACATTCCATCAGCAGTTACCTTTACATTAATCCGCGATATAAAAAACCAAAGTACAAAAAAATCTGATTTATATCAGATGAAAGCAGTTGTCACAAATACTTCAATCAATAACTTTGGCTCAAACAGTAAAGGAAAGATTTTCGGCTGGTTTGAACAGGAAGAACTTTTTTCAACCCTCACAGGAATTGTCAAACTTCCTTACGAAAATGGAATTATTTATGATGATATCAGATATCAGTTTTCTGCTTATCTTCAGCTGATGCTTTTGATTAAAGAAAAAACAACCATAACTTCGGCATTTGATTTTTCAATCGATAACAGCTTCTCCTGGTCAAGTAACGGACTTTTTGTATATGAACGCCCCTGCAACAACTGCCTCTTCTATGTTCTGGTTGATTTCCTGCTTCCACATTTCAAGGGAAATGTAACGGCAATGAAACGAAAAGATACTCTTAATATTACACTCTCACAGATTGATGATGAAAGCCTTCAAAAATACACATACAAGCATTTTGCAGAGATTACTTTCCAGGAGCATTTTTCAATTAATGGAGAAATCGGAGCAAGCTTTACACATAAATCGGATTCAGCAGATTTACTGAATCTTAGTTTGACACTCGGAGCTAAGGCAGAATTCTAAATTATTGCAGCGGAGCAAAATATCCGGTTTCGTCTCTACCACTTCTATTCAATAGATAAACTTCAGCTTCAACAGGAAGATAATTTGTTCCAAAGTTTGTAGACATAGCTGATGTATAAGAGAGCTGGTAGATTCCCTGTGGAAGCTCAATAATATTTTTAATTACATCTCCAAGCCCCTGAGGTCGGAATACATAATAAACGTCACCAGTAGTACTTTCAGAAACATAAGCAAGTTCTTCTCCAAGAGCACTCTGATCAAGCTGAATTACAGAGAAGGAAATTGAATTATTGTTCATGTAAGAAGAAAGCTCTGCAAGATTATATTTTTCAAAAGTAAGCCCGTTATTACTTCCGGCAGTAATCAGAATGATTCCACGTTTTTTTGCCGCATTTATAAGATCATTAGAAGCTAGTCTTAATGCAAGGTCACAGGCTGCCGAAGAAGAAGCTTTTGTCTTTAAGGCTGCAAGACTGAAATCCCCAAGAAGATCCGGCCTTCCCACATATTCAGTCGCAGGGATCGCTCCGGCCGCAACAATTCTCAGCGTCCCCATCCCCTTCATCGAGGCGGCGATTTCCCTTACACTGCTTTCGATTTCACGTCCATAAACAGAAGTGTTTACAGAACGGTCAACAATAATGGTTATATCAGCTTCTGTATTATTAGAAGCAGCACCAAGCATTTTCAGATTAGAAACAGGCCTCATATTTTCTGTCAAATAAAAGTTTTCCTGCTGAAGGCCAACAACAGGCTGACGGTGACGGTTTTCTACACGAAGCTCTACAACAACATTCGGAAATTTAGAAGCATCAATCTGTTCAATCTGAACAAAAAGACCGCCCACAAGCTCCTGAACTTTTGACATTACATAAACTTCATTAGCAGTAAAATCAGTAACAATCACATTACCGTTTACATCTGGATTTGCAGAGGTTACCCGCGCCGGCGCATTACCGGTTCTTACATATTCAAATAAAGCACCTGATTCTGCATCAACAGAAACAACTCTGTTTGAATCACATACAATAAGACTTCCGTTCCAGTATTTTAAAGCTTCAGGCTTTTTAAATGTTCCTGGCTCTACAAGTTCGCGGATAAAATTACCGGCTCTGTCAAATTCGTAAATGCTTCCGGTCTGATCATCTGCAACAAAAACTCTTTCATCAATAAGGGCAATTCCTGTCGGACCTTTTAAGCCTGCAAAATCAGCCTTTGTTCCACCAAAAAAGAAAACAGCTTCTCCATCCTTATCAAAAACATCAATTCGTCTGTTACCGTAATCAGTTACATAAATGCGTTCAAGATAATCCTGAGCCAGATAAAGAGGTCCTACAAGCTGACCTGTTCCGCGCCCTTTGTTTCCGATATATTTTCCAAAATGACCTTTACTGTTTAAAAGTGCAAGCCGGTCACCGGCATGTTCGCTTACAAGAAGATTGCCGTCATGAAGGCGAAGAATATCGCTTGGTCTGTCAAAACCATTTACAGGGCCTTCAACTCGGTTTATTACTTTTCCGTTCTGATTTAAAAGGACAAGCTCATTTGTATTATAGGCTGCAATCCACATTGTACCGTCGTAATTCGGCTGAACAGAAACAGGGCCGCTGAATATCAGATTTCCCTGAAACTCACCCGGGAAAGCCCCCGCTTCAGAAAAACGCATAAGCTTGTCTGTAGAGTCTCCGGTAACACGTCTTTCCCTTACAATCTCTATTTTATTTTCAAGAAGAAGTCCGCCATAGCCATTTCCACTTGCATTATTCCAGTAACTCAGGGCTGAACCTTCAAGGCCGGCCTTATAATAAGCTTTTCCAAGCCAGTCGAGAATCAGGTTATCATCAGGAAGATATGCAAGGGCCTTTTCAAACTGAACTATTGCCTCGTTGAAGGCTCCCTTGTAATAGGCCTGAACTCCGCGCCGGAATTCTTCTGAAGCAAAGCCTTCGTTTCCGGTTCTGATTCTATCTTCAGGAACACGAAGTCCTGCGTCATCTGTTGTTACCTGTGCAAAAAGAGCACCTGCTGAGAAAATGACTGAAAAAATCAAAGCGGAAATCTTTTTCATCAATTAGTGCCCCGCCTTTAATCTTACTGATTTTATATGTTCTGCTATTACTACACTGTTAGTATCAATCTGTTCTGCAAGCTGAAGATACTGCAATGCATCCTTATATAATCCAAGCTTATAGTAAACCCATCCAAGGGAATCAAGGCAGGCTGCTGATTTTGGTGCTGATTTTACTGCCTGCTTACAAAGTGAAAGAGCTCTTGTTAAATCCTTTTCCTGGCAGGCAAGTACATAGCCGAGTCCGTTAAGTGATGAAATGTTATCAGGATCTTTTCTGAGTGACTGCTCGTAGTAGCTTAGGCAGCGCTCTGTATCATTCTGTTCCCAGGCAATAAATGCAATTGCAGCATAAACCGAAGCCTGCATATATCCTGTTTCAAGAAGCTTATTTAATTCAAAATCTGCAAGACGTTTACGGCCTGAAAGTGCATAGATTACAGCAAGTAAAAAACGGCACTGTAATACACGTTCAAGATTACCACCTGATGTTACTACCTGCTCAAGAAATAAAAGCGCATCATCATAACGTTCAAGCTTTGTATAACACAAACCAAGATAATACGAGACTTCTATCTTATCTGCTGCTGAATCTGTAGGAAGCCCAAGAAAGAAAGCCAGTGCCTTCTTATAATTCTTCTGATTATAAAGGAGTTTTCCTTCATCTAAAATAGTATTGTTCGGCATTTCCCCACCCTTTTATTTATCTCTACTATTCTACACCTTAAATTGAATACCGTCCACTATTTCAGCACCAAGCGGATCGGCATACACCCTTGATACGGCTATATATCCCTGTTGAACTGCATAAACATCGCATTCTTCATCCTTTCTTGGAACTGCACCCCCGGGAATAAAAGTTACTTTCATAGGATTTACTCCCTTATCAACATGCATTTTATCTCCATAATCACGGATACACAGCGATTTACAGTATTTTACGCCCTTATAAGAATCTAAAGAGCCTGCATTTACATTAACAAAAATCCTTGGAACATCTGTACTTGCAAGAGCTGCGAGCTCCTTGAGGTTTCTTGCCGCAAAATCAGCAAGAGCTTCATATTTCATGTTATTAAGATGTTCATCATCCCAGACAAAAGGATCTACACTAAGAGCAATTCCAGGAACCTTATTTAAGACAGCCTGTCTTGCGGCACCACAGGTTCCAGAATAAATGATATCTGTTCCCATATTGGCACCTTTATTGATTCCGGAAATGACAAGATCAAACTTAAAATCAAAAAGATCGCCTGAAGTACCAAGACACACACAATCAACCGGCAGGCCGGAAATAGCCCACTGATTTTTTTTATATTCCTTAAGTGTATAGCCGCCATAAATTGTAATGTGATGGGATGCTGCAGATCTGTTGGAATCAGGGGCGATTATATAAACCTCATGCTCTTTTGCAAGACGCTCATAAAGCACCTGAATTCCCTTTGCTTCAATTCCATCATCATTTGCAAGCAGAATCTTCATAGGGCTTAGTCCTTAACCATAGCCGCGCCGTCTGCTGCTTCAACTTCATATACATCCGGATGGAAGCCGAAAATCTTTTCAAATTCAGTAATTTTTGCCTTAAAGTTTTCAACATCTCCTTCACGCATGATTGCATAAAGGCAGCGGCCAAAACCTTTTCCGGTAATGCGTCCGCAGGTAACAGGGTTTCTTACAAAGTCAAGATTTGGCTCAAGCTCATTTACACGCTTCAAAATCCAGTCAATTTCCGGACAGGAAATATTAAACATATCTCGCATTGTTTCATGACTGTGATTTACAGAACGTGCAAACTTAAAGAAGTCACCTTTTTCGATTCCCTCGCGGGCATCAAGAATATCATTATGTTCATAAAGAACAGAAAGAAGTTTTCGTCTTATATCTTCACTTACAACAGAAAGCTGTTCATTAATATCAGTTACATCATCAATATAACGCCAGCCGCCGTAAACATTAGGCTTACGTTCCCTGAGGTCTCCCATTATAAGAGCATGCTGCGGTTCATGGAGAGTCTCTTCATTCCATACAGATACGCGGGGAACTTTAGTATCTACCAGAAGAATCTTTTTATCTTCAAAATTGAAAGGAACATAGTCCCAGGTATTCTTAAAATGGTCTGTAATGATTATATTATTCTTTTTTGAGAAAAGGGCTGCAAAATTATCTGCTATATAGTTATTTCCCTGGAGGAATCGTCTGTTACCGCGTTCAATAACCTGTAAAAGCTCCATATCAGAGCAGTTAAGATTAAAAAGATTTTTAATTGCAACGGCAGTAGCAGCTTTGGCTGCAGTGGTAATTCCAAAGCCTGCAGAAGGAATAATTTCACTATAAATGGTGATATTCATTCCACCGAGTGTAAAACCACCGGATGTAAAACCATAGACAATTGCCTTTGCAGCATTTGCCCAGCGGTCTTCTTTTTTCATTTTTAATGAAGTTATACTGGCTTTTTTACGCTCATTAAGCTGATGAAAATAAAATCGTATAGATGTGTCTTCTCGTTTTGAAATGGCAACATAAACCGGCAGATTAACTGCCATAGACATAGTTTTATCTTTAAAGAACCAGGAATGTTCGCCTATAAGATGAAACCGCCCAGGTGCTTTTGCAACGACATCCGGCTTCTGGCCATATTCCAATTCGTGTGCATCATTTACTGCTTTCATTTATTGGACCCCCCCTTTATTAAATCCCCTTTTTACCTTGAAATTTTTCAATGTATATTGTTAAAATAATAATATAATGGAATTGATTTTACAAGTTATTTTTTCTTCAGTTTTCTCAGGATTATTACTTTCAGCTGCAATACCTAACGAAATCTATCTTTTCGGATGTCCTGTATTCACACTTTTTGCTTTTATTCCATTATATTTAGTTTTGAACAGGATAAAAGATTTTAAAACTGCCTTTCTGGCTTTTTTCCTACAGACACTTACCACACATTTAGTTTCAAGCTTCTGGCTTGCTTTCTTTAAGGATTTTGCAATTTTTACACTGGGCGCTTCTGCACTTGGAACTGCATGTATAGGCGGAGTTTTCGGTTTATATGCTTTTCTTCCGTATTATTCAAGTACTTCACAAAATAAGCTTAATGAAAACAGACTTGTCCTCCCATTAATGCAGTCTCCGGCCTTCAGAGTCCTCTATTTTACAGTTATATATACTTTATATGAATGGGCAAAATCCTCTGGCTTCTTAGGCTATCCTTGGGGAACAGTTTCTTCTGCAATGTATCACTGGCCCGTTCTCATGCAGTCAGCTTCGATTACCGGAACTTATGGTATTACCTTTATAATAGTATTATTTAACGCCCTTGCTGCAGAGTTTATGATGCTTTATTACGGAAACAGCCGGCTACAACAGACAAAACTTGCTCAAACTGTTCAGACGGCAAAACTGTTCTCTATAATCCTTATTTCAATGCTTATTTATGGAATCATCCAGTATGACAAAACATACAAACCGGTAAAAAAACTCAACATAATTACTGTCCAGCAAAATAGTGATCCATGGAAACAAGAAACTGACGACGAAGCTATATTAACTTCCGAGCGGCTCACAAAACAGAAAATTGAAGAACTGGAAATGCAGAATCGTACTGCAAATCTTGTTGTCTGGAGTGAAGGCTGCCTGTTACGGGCTTTTCCTGGAGCAACGAAGTATTACGACTGGTTTCCTTTGGAAAAACCACTTACCCAGTTTATTCGCGAAACAAATGTTCCTTTTATTTTTGGAGGCTCTGTAATACGTGAATTACCATATCCAAAGGGAAAATCAAGAAAACAGGATCTCCAGTATTTCAATTCTTCGATACTTTATGACTCAACAGGAAATTATCGTGGTTATTATGCAAAAAATCATCTTGTTCCCTTTGCTGAAGCTCTGCCATTTATGGAAATACCGCTTGTCCGGGACTTCATGAATAAAATTGTAGGTATTTCTGCCGGCTGGACTCCGGGTGATCAGTATGTATTTTTTGATGTACCTTGTTATATAACTTCTGAGTACAAACTCCCGGCCGTTAAATACATCGATCTTTCAAAAACACATATCCAGCAGGAACTTGATGAATCAAAACCTTATACAGTTCGAATCGCTACACCTATTTGTTTTGATGATGCCTTTACCGATATTATGAGACCATTATTCTTAAACGGCTGTGAGCTATTTGTAAATATTACGGATGATTCCTGGTCCAAAACAAAATCAAGCGAAATCCAGCACTTTGTAATTGCCTCTTACAGAGCTATAGAATACCGTACGACACTGGTTCGTTCTACAAATGCCGGATATTCTGTAGTAGTGGATCCTTCAGGAAAGGTAATTGCAGACCTTCCATTATTTGAAGATGCTGCTTTATCAACTGAAATTCCTGTTTTCACACATAAAATGACAACCTATGCGCGCTTTGGAAACTGGCTTCCATACCTTTGTCTCATCATTTTTGCATTCTGTAGTGTTTATGCCCGTCTCACATTCTCTACCTGGGACTACATTCCAAGCGAAAGAAAGCTTAAAAAATCAAAAAAATCGGACAAAAAAAAGAAAAAGAATTCAAAATCAAAAAAATAGTCAAGAGCTTTGCCTCTTTTTTTAGGGATAAGCATAAAAAAAATTTTTGTCAAGAAAAAAAGTTTAAAATAAATTCACAAATTTTCCAAAAATTCACTTGTCTATCCATATCTAGTGTACTATGATGTAATTATCAAAATAAAGACGCTAGAAAAGAAAAAGTGAGAGGAAACAATGCGCTGCCCCTACTGTGGTAACATTGAGGACAAAGTCCTTGAGTCAAGAACGATGGTAAACGGTGAAAGTATTCGCAGAAGACGTGAATGTCTTGCATGCGGCTACAGATTTACCAGCTATGAACGTATTGACGAAAAACCCTTTATGGTTATCAAACGCGACGGACGCCGTCAGCCTTATGACCGCCTTAAACTTGAAAAAGGTATTGAGCGGGCTCTGGAAAAACGTCCTGTTGCAACCTCTATGGTAGAACAGCTTTCCAATGACATTGAAGATCTCGCAATTAAAAAAGGTCGTGAAAACCGTGAAATTTCTACGTCTGAGCTGGGAGAGCTTGTGCTAGAAAAATTGTATGACATCGACAAGGTAGCCTACATTCGTTTTGCGTCAGTCTACCGGCATTTTGAGAATCTCGATGAATTCATAACAGAAGTAAAGAACATAGAAAAGAGGGGAAAAACGAAATGAGTGATCAATCAATCTTTCCAGAATGGAGAAGCTTTCTGGGTAACAGTTCCGATTCGGAAACAAAGGGCTTTCTTAAGTCTGTAGTAAAACGCTCAGGTGAAATTGCAGACTACGACAGAAGCAAAATTGAAGCTGCTATCGGCAAGGCTATTGAAGCCGTAGAAAAACGCAAGGATCCGGATAGAGCCGCTCAGCTTACAGACATGGTAGAAGAAAAGCTCCGTATTCAGCTTGCCGGAAACCGCGCACATTCTATTCCTGCAATCGAAGAGATTCAGGATATCGTAGAAAGTGTTCTCATCGAAAACAAAGAAGTTGAAGTTGCAAAGGCTTACATTCTTTACCGTGCCCGCCACGAAGCAATGCGCGACGCTAAGAGCCTTATGATCGACATCAACAAGACAATGGATGGCTACCTTGCTCAGAGCGACTGGCGTGTAAACGAAAACGCTAACGTAAACTTCTCGCTCGGTGGTCTTATTCTTCATAACTCAGGTACAATTACAGCTAACTACTGGCTTAACAATATTTACTCAAAGGAAATTGCAGAAGCACACAAAACAGCCGCTTTCCATATCCACGACCTTTCTATGTTCTCAGGCTATTGTGCAGGCTGGTCTTTACGTCAGTTGATTGCAGAAGGACTTGGTGGAGTTCCAGACAAAATCACCTCTACTCCAGCAACACACCTTTCTACACTTGTTAATCAGATTGTAAACTTCCTTGGAATCATGCAGAACGAATGGGCTGGTGCTCAGGCATTCTCATCTTTCGATACATATCTTGCACCATTTATCCGTGCAGATCATCTTACAGAAAAACAGGTTCGCCAGTGCATCCAGAGCTACATTTACGGTGTAAACACACCAAGCCGCTGGGGTTCACAGGCTCCGTTTACAAACAT
>JAEEGK010008001.1_pt1 | contig 25086 bp, 24 predicted proteins | sample 8958771 | NCBI WGS metagenome assembly JAEEGK01 (sample SAMN16246547, study PRJNA631951) | gut metagenome | biome: gut microbiome; feature: rumen; material: SC-attached | host: Bos | place: Iran: Karaj | collected 2018-10
GTCCGTGACGGTGCTGAATTCCCTTTCTGTAAAATTCATAAAATCCTTGTTCTTTGTGTTATGTGTTTATTGATGCACTCTTACCGCATGGTCAGATTGTGGCTACAAAGGTAATCAATTTCCGGCATAGTCAGCCATAAAAAACTGTCATTATAATGGCCTTTAATGATTATTAGCAGAGGTTTTTTTACACTTTGGGCGCCATCCTTTTCATATTCCCACACGCGCCGTTTCCATAATCCTTTGACCTCATGAGTCTTTACAAGATATTCCCTCGAAAATACTCGAAATCTCACGAAGCGCCCAAAGCCAGACACAAAGAAACGGAAGCCGCTGACTTCCGTTTCCTATTCTCGTCTTCGGGGAACAGATCAAAGACCTATCACAGCAGGGACTATCCCTTGTGTGCGTTGTGTGCGACAGTTTCTGAGAGCATTTGCCTGATATGTCGCCTGTGGGGGCGGTTGTCGCTACAAGTGAGAGAAGAATTCGGGATTTTTCTTGGAATCGGAAGAAAATCACCGTACCTTTGCACTGTCAACAAGAAAAAAGACAGTAAGTTTAACAATTTAAAAATAATAAGATTATGACACAGAAGAATTTTATGAGCGCACGCGCTCTGAACATGGCAGAGTTGGAGAATGTAAACGGTGGTCGTTTATTCGGTCTTATCCCCGATGATGACCACACAAAAGAAAATATTGCCCGCAGGTGGTGCTTTTAACCCATCCTCTTTTTTATCGCAAAGCCCCGACTTTCTCATGCCAGGGCTTTGTTATGTCCAAGATTATTAGTCACTGGGACAGGCACTTGGGTATGACGGCTGCTATGACTCAGGTACCTACGGCTATTCCCTCTGTGCGCGCCCTGTGGAGCTGATAACGTGTCACTTTATTTGACATCATAACACTTCGTTTTATAAGTGAATTCTCATCTACACGAGATCAGAGAAATGCGTTACATTTAAGCTATACTATCCCGAATATCGTCAAAAGTTTCACACTCTTTAGCGTCTGAATCCAAAAGAAGCCAATACTCCCATGGTTTTAAGGATGCTTCTGTTTGAGCTTTACACCATTCGCGAGCAGCATTTGATTTGATGGTCGCATCTTGATCCTCACGTCCAAACCTGTCATCATCCTTGATTTCAAGCAGGATGTTTTTATCATCGCAAGAAAGGAAGATAGCGAAGTCTGGAGAATAGTTACCTACAGGTGTTACCAAGGTGATTATTCCTGGAAGATTGCGGAACCATGTTTCAACCTCACTGCAAGTGTCAATAATGTGAGCAATTTTGTATTCAGTTCCTGTATCAAAAGGCATTGCCTCATATTTACATCTTTCCCAACCGCCAAAGGGGATTCCTTTATGCTTACGATTTGACCAGTCCTTCCATGACATTAAGTTGCTATTAGGGTTCTCATAAGTTTCTGGAACATTAACTTGAATTGAACAAAAGTCAATAACCATATCTTCCTCTAATTTCATATAACTTACGGGAAGTTGCTTTTTAAGTTGATCAAGGCAATATTTTATATGTGAAATTACTCGAGCTGGATCCAACTTAATTATATCGTCTGTGCATCGACTAAGCTGAAGGAATTTGCCAACCATTGTCTTTATCTTAGCATAGTCACGAGCAAAATTGAGGTACTTGCATTGTCTCAAGACCTCTGTCGTAACCATTTTAACAAATTCTTCGCGGTCAAACTGAATCTTATTACCGAGACGTTTTATAGTCTTCGGGTCATTGATCATAAAGTAGTGAATATCTTGTTCTTTCAGAGGTGGGATTGTTATCTTATCAAGAGGTAATTTTACTTTATTGGGTTTGAATTGTGGAATGCGAAGTTCTCTTTCACCTTTGATAACCTCCAGGTGAATCTTTTTCTTGGGAACAAACTCTTCCTCAGGATGGGCTGGATTGACAGATGGGTCAACTGTGATACCACGATTATTACCAGTACCAAACCCTTTATTTATAAGACTTGTAACTATTTCTTGCATCGTTTCTCGTCCAAAGCAAAGAACATCCAAGGTGTCAACCTCAATGTCCCCAACTTGCTCACCGAATGGTAAACGAAGGCCGCGTCCCATAATCTGAGTGACAAGTGTAGTAGATGCCATTGCACGCAATGGAGCAATTACATATATGTTTGAGACATCCCATCCCTCATTGAGCATTCCAACATTCACAACTACCTTAACAGGGGACTCTGCTCTTTCTATACTCTTCAAGGCTGGAACAAACTCATTCTCGTTAAGTCTTGAGTGAACAAGCAATACTGCACTTCTGCTTTCGAGATAATTCTGTAACCATTTAGTAGTTGCTTCTGCATGAGGAATATCAACACAAGCAACCAACATAGTAGCTTTTACTTTCTGCGCAATATTATTTAGATGGCAATAGTCATCGATAAACTTCTGCTTTGTCTCCAATTGTTGCAGAGCAAAACGAAGCGTCAAATGGTCGTACTCTTCATCACTCATAACATCAGATTTCTTATCTGGCATTATTCGTACAAACTTTGTATATTTATGCTCGTTCAGACAGCGGTTAAGCGGATAGCTATAGATTATGTTATTCTGTCCTTCTTCTATGGATGCAGTTGTTCCGATTATCATTTTCGGATTCAACGAATTTAACTCAGCACGCCATATAGAATCTTCCTCTGCGTCGAGACCTAAATGATGTGATTCATCAAAAAAAATCACAAGGTCATCCAGTTTCTGAAGATATTCTACTGGACTACACGAGTCAAACTCTCCTTTAGATTTCATTCGAGCATTATTGGCAGTCAGTGCTTGTGGTGATAGTACCCAAATACGAGGGCCTCCAGCAAACATTGTATTGTGTTCAAAATCTCCAACTGAAGATGTTTGCTGGAATAATGATGGATAATCTACAAGACTTGGATCAACAAAAATGTAATCCTTAACGCCTCCACAGACAGCCAAGAATTTGCGGACAATTTCAGAACGAGGTGAAACGATTACGAAGTTTTGAGATTCTTTTGCGATATAGAGATATGCCATGATGGCACCTATGAGACGTGTTTTACCGACACCTGTTGCCAAGTGGAAAGTAAATTCGGGTGCATCATGATCAAATATCCATGTGGGATTCTCATTTTTGAACAACTCAGAAACCTCCTCTACGCTCATGGTTGCAAGTGATAATTCTGATTTGTTCATTATTTCATGGAAACGTTCCATCGCTTCCTGTTGTGGAACACGGAGGCGCATGGATGTTATGACACGTTCTAGTGCAAGGGTTTTATTATTGCTCATAATTATATTAATTCAAATGGTGCTCTCCTGAGAATTACTCTCTTAGGAGCGGTTAATTCCTCATCTGATGAATCATATATGACTATCAGTTTATCATTAGGATATTGACGTAAAATTTTATCTAGCATGATGGCATCAAGGATTTCGTCAGACGGAATAACATATACGACCCTTTTATCTAGCCCCATATAGACATGTCCGTTTTCTGAAAATCTGTAGGCTCCAGACAATCCAGCATAGAAATCTTCTATTTTTTCATCACAACTGAAATCAGGCTCGATGTCACCGGTTTTTGTATTAATTGTAAATCTCGATTCTGATTGTTTGAATACGATGATTTTCCCTTTGCTAGGTGTTGCGTCTGGAAGATTGTCGTTGCCCTCAATTGATTCATTGTCAATTCCTTCTATTGATGCAACAATTCTTTTGGATGCAGTATGATTCCATGTCTCTATATCATCATTGGTACCACCGATTACGTGAATAAACTTGCGATTAAGCTTTATCGCAACAGATGCAAAGACTGCATTTGAATCTCCAATTGACATTACCGTGTCATTTGGGCGTGGAGCAAAAAGAGAAATTAAATGCCCTAATAATTTCTGTGGCTTTGCCATCATATTAATCTCTCCTTCAGTAATGCCAGCTGCTTTTAACGATTTACAGTGCTGAGTGGCATCTTGGGTGTGACCAAATTCATACCATGGGAGCAGATTCATAACCGTCTGAATTTTCTTAGCATTATCTCTGTCAAAGTATTTTTTTATTGAAGGTAAAGCAGTACCGCTATTCCCAAATGAAGCCTTTGCCCGTGCAATTCCTTCGACAAGAGTTTTCAATCCGAACTCCCAATAGCGACCACTACCAGGTGAATCGCTCCTCATCGTTATTGGCTCGCCACCAGTTGCCTTGAATATAAGAGAAAATTCTTGTCCCTTTATGCCGACTAACTCATTATCTGTAGGATTTACGACTTCCAATGTGCCCCCTTTGACTATGTCGTTGTCATTTTTGAGAAGCCACCAGATTCTGTCTGCAATCTTGTACTCGTCATCAATTGAGGTTTGTTCTCTAACGCTAAAGTTAATTACACGTTCTGCTTTGTGGCCGATTTTATCTGTAGCTGCTACCTTGACATAGAAATCCCCAACAGTATTGACCGACTCAAACCATATGGTGCCAAGTATTTTGTCGAAATGGTAACGGCCTTCTGGAAGATTGCTATCAAGAATCTCCCAATGATAAGGAGAAGTGTTTACCTTAAACTTAGTGGCTTCGTTACCAGAACGTGCTCCCTTATGACCATCAATGTAACAGCCCCGGAAATCACCATCATCCTTTAAATCATCTGGCCGAACAAGAATTCCGATTTTGTCAAGATCTGCTGCAGGCAACTTGCTGTAGACAGTAATGTAATCAAGAACATCTGTAGGTACATTAAGATCGTTCTGTGGTGAATATTGTTTCTGCCAAGCGAAGGTACCAACATAGTGAGATATACCAAATACTTCATCAAGAACCACTCTAGCGTAATGGGCTGTTTCCTCATCTGTATGAACAGCGAGGAAACCTGTACGTCTTAGAATTGGCAATGTATGTCCAGCAACCTGTTGAAGCAAAGACAACCATGTTGCAGTACTATATCCTGCTTCAGCAAATGACGGGAAAATGCTCAGTCTAGGAGTGTCAAAATAAACAAATTGTATACTATTGGATGCATAGGGACGGAAAGCCTCAAGCGAAGACATAGCATCTCCCTTCAATACATAACCAGATATTCGATCTTCGTTTCCAATAGCATAATCAAATAGCAAAGCTCTTTTGGTTTCTATCTTACCAAAAGGAATCAAATGCCACTTTTCTTCGGCAAACTCTAATCTACAATGCTTGCCTGGCCAGTGTAATTCTATTGTACCCTCAAAAGGGTTTTCTGTTTTATTCTCCATTAAGTTATGGGTTACGAGTTGAACTCTTTTATTTCTTCTTTTGTTTCATTTTCTATTTCAAGTCTCTTGAGCGTTTCTTCCGTAGCATTCCATTGCTTCCATGGTTCTGTAACAGGAATGCCCGCAAAAGCTTGACGCAACGTAACCCAAGGATGTTTGTCAATTGCAGGTTTTGAAGGATCATGGTGGGTTGCTTTGTTAAATACTTTTCTCAGTATTTTGTTAGCAAACATGTTTGATCTATCTTTCACTCCAAGCATTAACACCCGTTTACGAATTTGAGGCACGCCAAAGTCTGCTGCGTTCACTACTATTACAGCAAACCCATACTTCAATCCTTCTTTTGGCTTGCACATTCTTTCAAATAAATCTGATACGTATGCATTATGTTCTTTTGACATCAATAGTCCAGGAACATTTTCAAATAGGAACGCCTCCGGTTCACATTCTGCAATAGCAGTAGGCGTAAAGCCCATAACATCACGAGGGTCTGCTGCGCCTTGCTTTCTTCCGCTCATTGACCAGGGCTGACACGGTGGTCCACCACATAACAAACCCACATGGCCACGATGGGCAGCATAGTCAAACTCCTGTGCATAACCTTCGACAACACATTCTGGGGGCCATGGCTTGTTAGTGCGAAGAATGCGAGCAGCCACATCCCAGAGTTCAATTTTTGCGATAGGTGTAAGATAGTCAAAGCCGGAACTCAAACCACCAATACCTGCACAAATTTCAATCAGTGTCTCATTCTCGAATAGAAGATTTTCACGGATAACAGTTGCTATGACTCGTGATAATGGAGGTGGAACAGCATTACCCAAAACAGCAATTCTCTCACTTTCTGTTATACCATCAACATCAACCCAATCAATAGGGAATCCTTGAATGGCGGCAATCTCTTCTACACTCATACGACGAATTTTCTTTCCATCTACCACATGAGCTTCTTGAGGGCGGCGACACCACTCTTTGCGCACCGTGGTTGATGGCCAATCCATCACTTGGGGTCTATGTTTAGGGTCATTCGAAACAGCGTCTGACCATGTACTATCTAACAACTGCTCTGCTGGCATTTCTTTCAATTTGAGTATATAGACTTAGTTCACAAACAATCAGACAAAGAACTCTAATCAATACTATTACTAACAAGCAGTTCTTTGACATCCACTTTTAATAAAGATGCAATCTTGTTTAATGTTTGAAGGTCTGGTTGAGAAGCATTAGAACACCATCTGCTTGTGGTTGTAGTGCTAACACCAAGTTGCTCTGCAAGCCATTTGCCTGTTTTCTTCTGTTCTACTAGTACTACCTTTAATCGGTTTAAATCGTCCATTGTTATTTTATTTAAGTTCAATGCAAAGGTATTAACAATATTTTGAAATACAAAACAAATTTAGATTATTTAAGCAAATTGTATTATAGTTTCTTTAATGTTGTTGCGAAATGTCACTCAGAGCACCTTCTTTCCACTCATATTTAATGTTAGTCACTGGGACAGGTGCTTGGGTATGAGGCTGCCCATAACTCAAATACCTCTCTAAGGCTAACCAAATATCGATTTTTTCACTAAAAAATGAAAATTTTCTCGAATATATTTGGTGATGTAAAATTAAGTGCTTACCTTTGCCAAGGTTAATCAAGAATTAATACTGAGGAAAGCGAACCTCATGTAATTCAAACGACAAAACGTCCTCAAGCGGGATTGGTGTACTAGTCCAGATTATCCCTAAGAGGCATAAGATATAAGTGTTTTCATAGTTTGTCCAGTGTGACATTTTGCCCATCGTGTAGATGCGCTTACCCGTGACAAAGGTTTTTCATAGATTAGATTTAAGGTTAACAAAGGTATGCCCCCTAGCGAGAGGGGCTTTTTTGTACCCACCGTATTAGCCGTGGGGACAATAAGAACCGTCCCCTGACCCACCTTCTACTCAGAAACGAAGGATTACCAGAGAGTTTGAGTTGCACGGCAGATTCTATGCCGTGGACTCCACGACAATCGACCTCTGCATGTCGCTCTTTGGCTGGGCGAAGTTCAGAAGCACGAAGTCGGGTGTCAAGATTCACACCCAGGTGGACATCGTCACGGAGATCCCCGTGTTCTACAGAATCACCAATGCCAACGTGCATGATGTCAATGCTATGGACTGGCTCACATACGAGCCGCTGGCATGCTATGTCTTTGACAGAGGCTATTTTGACCTCTCCAGACTTTACCAGATTGCTGTGTCGGGAGCCTTCTTTATCATCCGTGAGAAGAAGCGTCCAGAATATGAGATTATTGCTGGCGAAGATGTTTTTGATGGAGAAGACAATGTCCTGCGTGACCAGACCATCGTCTTTACGAAGAAGCAGAACAAGGAGAAATACCCAGGCAAGATCAGGCGTATCGTCTACTATGCTCCTGACCTGCATCGTACGTTCACTTATTACACGAACAACTTCTATCTTACAGCCAAGGACATCGCTCTCCTTTATAAATACAGATGGCAGGTCGAGCTTTTCTTCAAATGGATCAAGCAACACCTCAAGGTCAAGTCGTTCTGGGGAGAGAGTGACAATGCGGTACGTATTTAGATCCATGTTGCCATCATCACATACTGTCTCATCGGAATCATTGAGCACGACCTCAAGCTTGGACGCCCCATCATGCAGGTTATGCGCATCCTGGGCAGTTCCCTGCTTACCAAGGATGACATCATGGAGCTTTTCACCTCGAGTGAGGACGAGGAAGAACCAGATGGTGAGCAGCTTGAAATTGAATTTATATACGATTAACATATATTAATAGACACTAGTGACGCAGTTTGAAGAAATTTGCCTATATTTGCACATACAAATAAACAAGAAATGTGAGAAAGCTATTACAGAACATCAAACTCGTGACCGTTATAGTGGGTCTTGTCATGTTAGGGACTGCCAAAGGTCAAACATGTAAAGATAGTGTGGAACATGCTCGCTTGCAGCGACTGATGTGGGAGGCTAATGGCGTGGACAACCGCAAGGAGGTCTATCGGGCAGCAGAAGCGTTCCAGGCTCACGCTGCCCGAGAGAGCGATATGGAAGCCTACTACAACGGATGGCTCAGGAAAATCATTTATGAACTGGATTTGATGAACATTTATGAGGCCTACAAGGCGCAGCAAGGGATGAAGGAAGACTTGGAACGTGTACATCCGTCGAAGGACGAGGCATTTCTTGTGCCAAACATGCTTGGACAGATATTCAACCAGTGTGGCTTCACTGTCGGGGCCATACGGGAGTTCGAGAGAGCTATTGACCTCATGCGAGGCACGCGCTATGAGGAACACATCAACACGCTCTACTTAGGGCTGGCCCACATCTGCATATCGGAAAATCCGAAGGAGGCATTGAAGTGGATTATGGAAGACATCAGAGAGGTGGAACGGCATCCGGAGAGCGAACGCTACCACCGTGACCTTGCCAATGCTTACGCATTCAAGAGCATGGTGGAGTTTAAGATGAAGAAGGTGGACGACTTCAAAGTGAGCAGGTCGCTGTCAGACAGGTACGAAGAGAAGAACGTTACAGGTTCTCATGGATCATTTCTTCCATACACAGAGATTTACGGACGAGCTATACAGGGTGACATAGAAGGAGCACTTGCTGCCGCTGACAGTCTTAGCAACAAAAAAGACCGCTATGTGGTAAGAAGCGACATTTTCAAGTTCGTCGGTGATGACCGGCAGGCCTATCAGACATTACGTCAGCTGATGCATTACCGTGACAGTATCACGGGCGTGATAATTGCTGACAACATCGAGAAGACTGAGGCAGAGGTGAAGGCCGTCCACCAGAAACAAACAGCCACACGGGCTATGAATATCACACTAATCATCGCCTTTCTGCTGGCTCTGTTGCTTATAGCCGCCCTCGTCCATAACATTCTGAACCGTAGGAGGTATCAGATGGAACTGATAAAGAAAAACAAACAGTTGAGCATCGCCAACGAGCGAGCCTTGGTGGCAGACCGCATGAAAACAGAGTTTATCCGCAACGTGAGCCATGAGATTCGCACACCGCTGAACATCATCAACGGCTTCTCGCAGATACTCACTGACACTACAATGGATATGGGCGAGGGAGAGCGTCAGGACATCGCCAACACCATCAGCGAAAACACACACCACATTACCTCGCTGGTCAACAAGATTCTCGCTCTCTCGAGCGAGAGCGCACAAGACATACTAAGTAAATGCAGCGACACACTATGTTGCGATGTTTGCCGACAGGCCATCAGCAACATGCCCAAGTATGATCCAGCACGGGTTCATTTCATGTTTGAGACAGGTATAGACGAGCAGCGTATGCTCCACACCAATGCCGACTGTCTTCAGCGGATGCTCGGCTGTCTGCTGGAAAACGCCGTCAAGTTCACAGAGCAGGGACATATCAAGTTGAGTGTAGTCGAAGGCAATGATCACACGATGGACTTTATTGTGGAGGATACGGGTTGTGGCATCAGCGAGGAAGATTCCAAGCATATCTTTGAGCGTTTCAGCAAGGGCGACAACTTCAAGCAAGGGTTGGGTCTCGGACTGGCTTATTGCCATGAGACAGCCGAGAAACTTGGAGGAAGTCTGATTCTTGATTCCACCTATAGGACTGGTGCACGTTTTGTACTGTCACTGCCAGAAGGAGTTCATTAATATAGACTTTTCTACTAAATATTACTAAAACTACATCTTCTTAAGAAGAAAGATGAAATATTATTTTTTCATCTCAATAATTATCTGTACTTTTGCAAACTGAATTGACATGTTGAGACAAAGCAGAACGATGAATACAGGAAGTTTCTAAACCATTACCCATTTCTATCAAAGCAACTTCTAACGTTCTGATAATTAAAGTGATAATTATTAGACCCACAGATTGAAATGGTATTGAGCGTATGACACAGACGATAGCATATATCCCTAAAATCCGCAACTAATAGTGATGCTGACTAATTTTGCTGGTTGCTGTTCCATCCGACGATTGTCTTGCCACTACACGACGTGATTATGTGTTGTTCATGCTCACCTCCCCCTTACCCCGTCAAGCATTACAGGGGTTTTATGCTGTACTTTTACCTTTGGAGACAATAGACCTGAGCCCTTCGCGCTCCTTTTCTGTGAGTCTTACGGCGTATTTTCGCTTCGGCATAGCTGAATTCAAGTGATTGATTTTCAGCTATAAAGGTACGAAAAATATCTGACATATGCAAGTTATTTGACTGATAGTCAACATGTTAAGCCAATTCTGTTTTGCTCAAGACATGGAGTCTGATTGACGCGCATAATAGAGAGCTTTAGTCAACTTTTAGACTTTACAGACTACTAGTTATATTAGCAATGAATTGCAATCCATCATTAATAAGAACCTTACCCCTATAGCGCATCCTTACTATAGTGAGTATGCCCCACTTCAAAGGCTATGCTTGCAGATTCTAAGACACGAAGAATTAAAATATGGTCAGGAAGAGGATGAAGTGTATGGTGTTCTAATTGATGCAGCTTGGTTGTGGGAAGAATACCTAGCTATTGTTCTTAAAGGCAGATATAATCACTACTTGAAAGAAAGAAGCAAAAGATTCTACCTATTTGAGAACTTCCAACAAATCATCCCAGATTACCTATCAATTGATATGAAAAATGTTGCTGATGCAAAATACATTCCTCTTAATAGGGAAAGTTGGTATGGTGAGGAAAAGGCTACTTCCATCTACTATAAAACCATTACTTATATGTATCGGTTTTGCTCTAATCAAGGTTTTCTATTCTATCCTTATCCTGATGAAGATGTGAAGCCAACACCATTAAAAATCAAAACTGAAATAGCAGGTGTAAATGGTGGCACAATCACTAAGCTTGGGTTAAGAATACCGTCTAATTGTGATGGCTATCCTTCCTTCTGCGCTTCTATGGGAAAATATGAACAAGATTTTATAGAACAATGTGATTAATTTACTCTAAAAAAATACAAATATGAAAAAATCTCTATTATTACTGGCTATGGTATTCCTTCCTATGTTTGCATCTGCGCAGACAACCGAAAAGCAGTACTACATCTATAACATAGTCACCTTCTCTGGTAGTCTGAAGAATGAAGGTTTTAAGGTAGATCTGGATGATGGTAAGACTATAGAAAAGCTAAAGGATAGCAATGGGAAAACCATAAAGTTTAATACCCCTGCTGCTGCCCTTATGTATCTGTATTCTTTAGGATGGGAATTATATGTAAATGGTGCCACATCTTCTGGAAGCAGTTTTCAAGGTACTGGAAGCAGTAATACTACATCTTACTGGATAATGCGAAAGCCCTGTACTAAGGAAGAATTTGATAAGGCCGTAGAAGATGACATAAGGAAGTAATCATTTCCATTTTTATAAATACTAATGAATATGTATTGTAAGAAGTGTGGTAAAGAAATCCCAGATGATTCTATATATTGTAATCACTGTGGCACTAGACAAATTCCCCAAAAGGTAACAGTGGAATTTAATAAGCCGAACATTAGTGAAGATGATGTTAGAAAAGGTATTTTTTCTTTCATTTCTTTCTTAAAGAAAGCTATTAAATGGCTATGGAATGTATTACTTCTAAAATACTGGCTTATTGCCTTTATCGTTTTCTTTTTAGCATCTATGGTATTAGAAGCTACAAACTATAAGAATGATAGAAGTATGGATACACTTCTAAGTATCTGTTTAAGTATCTCTACAATTATCATTGGCTCATTATACATACGCAATTTCAGAAAATGGCTTTATAAAAAATGATTATGGAAGATTCTAAGACAGTACTGAAAGATGGATTACTACAACCCATCCCAGAAGATGTAGAAGCTGAATTAGATAAGATTCTGGATGCAGAAGTTATAGATTAGCTGCTACACCCCCTTAAACAATCTAGGAATGGATAAAAAGAAGCCCACACTAAAAGATTCTTTTCCAGAATTAGCTAAAGAATGGAATACTAAGAAGAATGGCATTACTTCTGATTCCATACCCCCACATACAAATAAAAAGTACTGGTGGGTATGTAGTGTGTGTGGCTATGAGTGGGAAGCCTCACCAAATAGTAGAACCCGTGGTAATGGTTGCCCTGAATGTGGAAAGAAACAATGGAAACAAACTAAAGCACAAAAACTACTAGAAAAAGAAGGTGCATTATCACAAACACATCCCTATCTAGCAAGTCAATGGGATTACGAAAAGAATAAAGGACTTACCCCAGATGAAATAACATACCATTATAGTTATAAAGTCCATTGGATTTGTGAAAGAGGGCACAAATGGGAAGCCCCTGTTAACAGAAGGGCTACTAGGTTTTCTGGTTGCCCACAATGTTCAAAAGAAAATAGTACTTCATTCCCAGAGCAAGCTATTCTATACTATCTTAGTAGGGAAACAAAATGTGAAAGCCGCTTCAACTATAAAGGCAAAGAAATAGATATATACCTTCCAGAACTTAGTATAGGCATTGAATATGATGGTAGTTACTTCCATAACTCCAAATATAAACATAATGCAGACTTGAAAAAAGATGCCTTTTTCAAGAAAGAAGGTATTAGAATTATTCGCGTTAAAGAATCTTCTGAAAACAAAATAGATGGGGATGTAATATATAATATTCCTAAACCAGATTATTCTAATCTTCAATATGTAATAAATGCTTTAGTTGTATTATTATCTTTTGAAAACAGTATCATTGTAGATATTGATAAAGATAGAACTAGTATCTATGAACAATATATTTTTTTAGAGAAAGAAAATAGTATTAAGGAAAAAGCTCCGAATATAGTATTACAATGGGATTACGAAAAGAATGGTATGATTAAACCTGAATTTATTAGGTATTCTAGTAATCTCAAAATGTGGTGGAAATGTTCAGAAGGGCATAGCTGGCAAGCCACAGTATATAGTAGATATAAAGGTAATGGTTGCCCTTATTGTGCTGGCACATACCTATTAGAAGGTAAGAATGATCTACTATCTCAAAACTCCCAATTAGCGAAAGAATGGAATTATGATAGGAATGGGGATTTACGACCTAATCAAATTTCCGTTAATAATGGAAATAAAGTATGGTGGGTATGCTCTAAATGTGGCTATGAATGGGAATCTACTGTAGCACATAGGAATAATGGTAGAGGATGCCCGAAATGTGCCAGAAAACAAAATGCCATTACTATAAATGAAACCAAAGTTAAGAAATATGGCTCACTTGCAACCTATAAGCCTGAACTTCTGAAAGACTGGGATTATGATAAGAACAAAGAACTAAACCCCTATCAGATTACGGCACATAGTGCGAAGAAAGTATGGTGGGTATGCTCTAAATGTGGCTATTCTTGGCAGTCTGTAGTAAGTAGTAGAACTTCTGGCTGTGGTTGCCCTATTTGTGGTAAAAAGAAGAAACGGAATCTATAACCCTATCCAGATGATGTAATTAGTTATTATGGCATATACCCCATTATATCAGAAGTATTTTACACCATTATCCCAGAAGCCATATAGACTTCGGAAGCCTGAAAGCAATAAATATAAATGCTTTCTAAAGGCTATTAGTGAATACACCATTAACATAGATAGTGGCTTTGATGTCTTATACCATAAAAGGGAAGATATATGTGCTATCCATCTTCTAAGGATGCTTCTGGATGCTGCTATCAAAACCTATGGAATCCTTCTGGCAAAGAATCCAGATAAGTATCTTAACGACTACTTAAAAGGTAGCCATAACTGGGATTACGCTTCCAGAAGTACTAATAAGTTTGATGGTAAATCTTTATTGGATGGGAATATCTTAGAATATATGGAAAAGGATTACCCATCTATTAGGGAATACTATGAAGATGCTAACAGATACATCCATCCATCTAATTTCTACTGTAGCGGAATAGAACTGGATAAGGATACAGAAGAATGGCTTTGGGATAGCCGTGAAAAAGGTTTGGTAGGTAGTTTCCATAATCTAAGCCGATGGAAGGAAAGAAAGTGGGTATATAAAGTAATGGGTATTCTGAATGATGTAGTACTGGATATAATGGATAAGGTAGTAGAACTGGCAGAACCGCCTATAGTGTTACCAGAAATTATAGATCTATCCACTGGAAAGATAGTACCTAATCCGAAATATAAAGAAATTAATAACAACTAAAACAAAACGACTATGAAAAAATTAGCATTATTATTGGCTATTATTAGTTTGATTTCTTGCAATAATACCACTAAAAATAATTCTTCAGATGAAGATTCTTTAGCAATAGTGGAAGATTCTTTAGCAGTAGTGGAAGATGTGCCATATACAGAAGTAGAAGAAGAAAGCACAGAAATAACACTGGATTTTTCATCTTACCATCTATACACCTGTGAAGAAGATAAGTATGATGCCAGTGGATACCAACCAGTAAGCGCAAAAGTAACCATAGACGAAGAAAACAGAAAGGCTTCACTGAAGCTATATGATAGTGGAGAAAACAGATGGTATCCGTTTAATTTCCGTATAGATGATAAATTATTTCTTCAAGAAGGGGTAATTACATATTCCGTATATAACAACGCAAACCAAAAAGCGTACATATATGTAAGTACTAATAGACCTGGTGGCTTATTCGTTGATATAAATAACTTTGTTTATGAAGGTGATGCTATTTGCTGTTGGATGCAAGAAAGCGGAAGTAGCGGAAGCCAATACAGACAAGAAACCGTTACTATTCAAAGTACCCCTAATACTTATCCATCTAATCCATCCTATAGCCCTAATCTTAGTGGCGGTAGTATTCATTCAGATGAAAGAATTACTGGAAGTTATTCCAATTATTCCAACTATGAGGAAACGGATGATTGTGTGGAAGGTGTGGTAGTATATGAAGGGGATGATGATTATTATATAGTGGAAACCAGAAGGGGATACACTGTATTAGAAGTATATTCTGGGATTCTGTATGAAGGTAATAAGGTAAGGGGTGAATTAAACAAATACAATTTCAAATATCTTATCAATAGGAATAGAGATTCTGAAGTTAAGGTATATATAGAAGATTATATGTTATCTAAAGATGCTGCTATAGAATGGTTAGGTGAACACGACCATTTAGACGATGATGACCAAGAAATTTATGATGCTAACAATAATTAGCGCAAATAATCCCATCTAACCATTATGGCTAGGTGGGATTACTTTTTATCCACTTCCCATCTGTCAGATCGTACCTACTAGCCCTATCAGTTGGTACTAGTAATACATCCTTCAGTATATAATCATCCATCCCCATAGTAGTACGCTTACAGTACTTCTATTGTGGGCTACCATACTGTTTGATGGCTTTGATATTGAAGATATACATTTGATTCCCATAGAAGCATACATAGAAAGCCCCATTTAAGCCTTCAGAATCCTTTGTTTCTTCCAGTGCCTACAGTTTATCCGCTTCTATAAGATAATCACTGTAAAAGGCATTTCTTACCTTTATTTCGGCTACTGCTTTCTTCCCCTATATCTGGAAGTAATAATCTACCCTATCATAACTATCTTCTGTAGGCTATCCAGTAGCCCCTATCTAATCTAAGAAGGATTTGAATAAAGCCCTTCCTTTGCTTTCTGATTCCTAAAACTTATTCATATTGCTATTAGTATTAAACCGTTTTTCCTTCCATCTTCTGTACGGACTTTGCAAGCCCTGGTACTATATCCATATCTGGTAATATCTGTAGCCGTAGCTACTGCTTTGATGCCATATTTGTTATATAGCATCTGTATTGTCTGCTTTAATTCTTTGTTGGATACCCTACACCCAGAAGGGTATCTTTGCGGAATCCGCCCCATACCCATTCACTCTCCGAGGGTGCTTGAAAGCACGAAGTGAGGCCTAAAAAGACCACAATTTGATTTCCGTTCATCCCAAAATGGATGAAAAGATGGACAAAATGACCATTGAATCGACTTTTTTCCGGAGCATACCCGTTCACTTTACAAAAACGGGAGTTGCAAAGTACTTTTTCCGGCCCATACCCGTTCAGTGGATAGACGGAATCGTATCTTTTCCGCTGCATACCCGTTCACTTCGAGCCAGTGAAAGGACTTCGGGCGAGAACCGCTTTCCGGAGCATACCCGTTCAGTCAAGCCGCCTGGAAGCCTGTCATTAGGAATTTTCCAGCCCATACCCGTTCACTTTCCGGCTATCTTCAGCTATCTTTGTACTGGAAACTTATCAAACACCAGTACATATATGGCAGGAACAGTAAAGGAAATGAGCCTGATCAAGCAAGTGTTGCAGCTAAAGCTGCGTGGAGAATCGAATCGCGGCATTGCCCGCCAGTTACCAATCAACAAGGGAACCGTCAACGGCTATATGCAGGTGCTGGATGCCAACGGCTGGCAGATAGAGGAGTTGCTGAAGCTGGACGACCCTGAGCTGGAGCGTATGTTCCATGCGGGCAGTCCCGCCTATACGGATGTCAGAATGGAGGAGTTCCTCCGTCTGCTTCCCTACTTCCGTGAGCAGCTGACTAACCGCAAGCTGCATGTAACACGTCAGCTGCTGTGGGAGGAATACCGCCAGACGCATCCCGACGGCTACGGGAAGTCACAGTTCTATGACCATCTGAAACAAAATCTCGTGGCGCAGAGGGATGTCACCACCGTTATGTCTATGACATATAAGCCTGGTGAGAAACTGATGGTGGACTTTGCTGGTGACAAGCTCTCGTATATAGACCCTGCGACGGGCGAGATTGTCAAGGTGGAGGTATTCGTGGGCTGCATGCCCTTCAGCGACTACATCTATGTCATCTGTGTGCCATCGCAGCGTACCGAGGACTTTATCTTCGCTATTCGCATGTGTCTTGAACATCTCGGAGGCGTACCTCCCATCCTGACACCTGACAACCTGAAAGCAGCTGTCATCACCCCTGACAGGCATGAGCCAGAGATCAACACAGCCCTGCGTGACATGGGAAACCACTACGGTTTCGTGGTGCTGCCCTGCGACCCAGCATCGCCTACTCAGAAGGCACTTGTAGAGGATGCAGTCCAGATTACATACAACCGTATTGCCGCCAAGCTCCGCGGACGCGATTTCTTCTCTCTGCTGGAACTGAACCAGGCTGTATGGGAGGCTAACGGACAGCTTAACCAGACACGTATGCAGAAGCGGCCCTACACCCGTGAGGAGCGTTTCCACGCAATGGAGAAGCCCCTGCTGCAGCCCCTGCCGACAGATATCTACGAGATGCGCTACTATGCAGACCTTAAGGTGGGTACGAACAACTTCGTTGAGCTGCGCCATGACAAGGTGACGCACTTCTACAGTGCCCCCTACATCTATATCGGCCGCATGGCCAAGGTAGTGTTCACACGCTCATGGGTGAAGATTTTCATAGACGGCAAGCAGGTGGCCAGGCATGACAGGAAACATGAGTACGGACACACTTATGAGAAGGAGCACATGGCATCCAACTCGCAGGTCATGATGGAACGCTCTGCCGCATATTATGTGACGTGGGCAGGGAACAAATCGGAAGACTGCAAGGCCTACATCACGGAGATCTTCAATCCGCAGCGTACCAGCCAGCCTGAGGAAGTATACTACCGTCTGTGTAGTGCCATCCTCTCCTCCTACAGGAAGTACGAGAGCGACCTGGTAAACCTCACGTGCAGACAATGTCTCGACAATCGCATCTTCAGCTACAAGCGCTTCGAGGCCATCCTCAAGCACAACTACATGACGCAGTCAGCCGATGAGCCGTGCCTCTTTGCACCGACACCCACAGACCACGCCAACATGCGTGGCAGAGACTATTTCAAGTAACCCGCATCAATAACCCCTAAGAACAGAGAAGTATGACAGACGAAACGACAAGGGCCTTCCATGAGTTTAAGTGCCCAGGAATGGCAAACTGCTGGACATCGCTCAACGAGATGCACCAGCTGGACAAGATCTCAATGCGCGACGGAGTACCCAAGCTGGTACAGAGTGAGCGCCAGACACGACAGGCGAACCGCATCGCCAGGCTTATCAAGAGTGCCAACTTCCGCATCAAAGCTACTGTTGAGGAACTGGAAGTGGACACCACCCGCGGTCTCTCTTCAAATGACGTGACCGACCTCACTTCCAATGGCTACATCAGGGACGGACGAACCGCAATCATCATCGGACCTACAGGTACAGGCAAGACCTATCTCATCTGTGCCCTGGGAGAAAGAGCATGCCGTGAAGGATACAAGACGCTCTACTTCACCATGAATATGCTTATCGAAAACCTGCGGCTGGTACATCTCGAAGGGCGCGAGACCAACTTCTTCCGAAAGCTCGCTGCACATGACCTACTGATAATCGATGACTTTGGCATGGTACGTCTTGAAGGACAAATCCAGCACGATTTCGAGCAGATTATCGATGACCGCTACAACCGCAAGGCACTCATACTGGCGAGCCAGCTGCCTGTGGCTGACTGGTACAATGTGTTCCAGAGCGAGCTCATTGCAGAGGCCTGTCTGGACAGGCTTGTGCATAATAAATCGAAAAGAATCGAGTTAAAAGGTGAGAGTTTAAGAAAAAAGTATTAACTTTGCCGCCGAAACTGAAGATTACCAACCGAGTGAACGGATATCACCGGAATTGGTGAACGGGTATCGCCGGAATACGCAGGTATCTTTTGTGTAATTCTGATTCTATCATACTATAAGCCTTTCCAAATTACTTTTTATTTCTACTTTACATTCATCTTTTATCAGACTAACCAAAGTAAGAACATCTTTTGTAGATGGTTCTGGTAGTGACACATCACTATTAGTATTAGCCCCTATATTAACTTGTACTGGCTTACATAGCCTTATCAGATGTACTAATTCATCTGTATCAAAAGCCATAATTGGCTCTATAGTAAGGTATGTTTCTATCCCCCTATTAGCTATTTCATTCATAGCTAATGCACGTTCTTCCATTAAAGGTGACTCACATCTAATAGATGGATAATCACGGTTTGTTTCTATTGTAGTACATACTACTGCATCCTTAAAGTTTGAATGTCCGATATACTGTAATATCCTTTTCGGATTCTTTGACTGGAATAGGAATTTATTCTTAGTACCAAACAAATCACGATTATCAATACTACATTTATCCAGTACTTTCTTAATCCAATTATCATCTATTGCTTCGGCAAACAAATCTATACCACTACCGACAAAGATAAACTTTCCCGAACCAAAATTATCATCTAAATAATCATCCTTAAATCTCACATCTTCACTTATTTCGTTACCATACTTTTTCATATAACAATAACTACAGTTGTGATAACATTTCCCTACTATGGGATTCCAAGTATGTGTTATAAACTCATACATATTGCCACTTCTTTTCTTTAACATAATAGTATTTGGTTTGAATTTATGTTGTTACTGTCTATATCCTTAGCTAAGTACTGGCACCTGTAGATACCGTTTCTGCTTTGGCTAAGATAGCCAGATGTAATGAACTGCTTTAGGTACTTACTGGCAGTTTGTCTGCATATACCTATTCTGTTGGCTATATCTTCTATCTTTGTTTCCACTATATCATTCATATTTGGAAGTGCTATAAGCTGAAGGTAGATTAGTATTCCCCTATCCTTTGGTTTTAGTGGTAAGGAAAGCACTTCTGGCATTAGCATTAAGAAACCATCCTTAACCATATTATTCTTTAGTAGTGGAAATGTGTACTGGTTGTACTTATATTCCGTATTATTGGGGAATGGATACTGTGTGAAATCTAAGTAGCCAGATTCCTTTAGCCGTTTAACTGCATCTTCCACTTTGCTTAGTGGTATATTGTACTTATCTGCTATAGTACGCATACCGATTTTAGAAGTATGTGTAGTGCTATCTTTCTGGTAGTCTATAGCTGCATATACCAATATATCTACAAACTTTGTACCCTTATCCATTTTCAGAAATCTTCTGGGTATCTGACTCCATTGTTTTCCCATTAGTAGCAAATGTAGAATCGTTAACGAATAAAAGATCTGAAGTGTGTTTTACTAATCTGTTGTATAGCCCTGAGCCAAAGTATAGTCTGGCTTCCAATCTGTTTTGAAAGACTTTGTTTGTTGGTTTGTAAATAATCATATCCCATTCTAAATGTGTTATTTTTGTCTATGTGCTTATCTGAATCTGAAAATAGCGTATCTAAGTGCCGATTTAGTGCCGATGTTAAAATTTGGGTACTAATCCATACAATATATATAGATAAATTAGACAGTATGGAACTGTACCCATTTTTTAACATTGATACTGGAAACACCCCAGAAGTAAGTATTTTCCCCTTCCAGATAAATTAGTCACTGGAAAACTAAAGAAAAGGTGGCTTCTACCACCTTTATCTTTCCGAGATATGAAAATAGCTTCAAAAAACGGCACTTCTGGTCGTTTACTTCTTACTTGTATTTCTCGCCCTAAATCTACATCTAATTTATCACCATTTCCCGACAAGTCAAAATGATTTTTTCGGAATCTGAAATTTAGACACGGAAAGGCCGCTAAGACGCTTAGAAACTATCTGGCGGTGGTACTACTACATCTGGAAACGGATGTAGCAGTACTTCCAGAAGTATTATTAACTTTTGCTTATTCAGAAAATTACAAATAGCCTATCTATGCCCCTTTTACACTATTTTGAATAAAATAAAAAAAAATAGGTGTAAAATCGAGTCGTTAGAAAAATTCTTTGTATCTTTGCACCCACGAGAAGTCTTTGCCGAAAAACGAGTTATACAAATAACTTAGGGAAGCGGTTACTACTCAGAATAGATTATATGGATATAATTAACTTAAAAGCAAGCGTCTATGAAGAAAATGGCATCTTATTTCTTTCTGTTATGTTGTAGTATCACACTGCTTTGCAGTTGTGAAAGCAAAAACTATAGTGTAGAAGTCAGTGATGGAATTGTAAAAGTTAAAATGCGCAGTCCATCTATAGGAGTTGCTGGTATAAATGTGGTAAGCTTTGATGGCTTTGAACCTGAGGAAGTAGAAAAGGAAGTATTTGATAAGATAAGAAAAAGGAGTTATGATGGTAATTATTCAGTAATTGTTACTTTGGAATTTAAGGATTCCTATGGTAACTATTACGATGGAACTCCTGTTACAGTAACATCTTTGAATGGTGCAGAAGTTAAACGCTATGCCTCCTATGGGTATTTTCGGAATTCTACACATCTTGAGAAAGCCTACCCTTGGATTCATAATTACAACTAATAATTCCAGAAGGAATTAGCCTTGAGTAGTGCCATTTCTATGTAGGTAGGAATGGCACTTCTTACATAAAGATAGAAGGTTACTGAAATCATAAGCCTTCCAGTATCTTTCCATCCCTTCATAGTTAAGGAAGCTATCTTTATGGTGTATATCTTCTGCTGGGGTAATCCTACCTTCAGATAAGCAGATTTCACAAAGTGGCTACTGCTACAGTTTGGCTTTCCTCAACTTCTACCATTCTGCACTTTGGTATATCTTCTATCTAGATTCCCTGTTAATCCTTCTGGTTGGATTCTTCTTAGGCTTCTGTAGGTATGGCATAGATCAGTACGTTACACTTAGCTTATTAAGGGTATCACAGAAATCCAGTACCCATCCAGAATCTTTGTGGCTATCCAATTGCTTCAGTAGTATTTCTACTTCTGCTATCACTTCATTACATTTCTTCTTTAAGTATTCTTCCATTATCGTTAGTGTTAGTACCCCCATTCCGATTCAAACGGAAACCAAAGGGGCTAGAATCCTTTGTGCTATCGTTACACTATGGGGGAATTTGCGTTAAACTATCTTTATCTTAGTCTTATCTAGCTAATTATTTGTACCTTTGCACAAAATCTATAAAAGCTACAATTATGACAAAATTTCTTGGCTCACAATTCGGAATACTCATATTTATAATAATAGGTATGCTAGTAGTATGGGGCATAACCAAAGTTACTGGTAATGATAAATTAGAAAAAGATGATTTTACTGGCAAATTTATATTTGTTGCCGCTTTTATCATAGCCCTTATTTGCTATTTCTTATCATAAGATTTGCCTTTAATCTATCTACTATGGATGTATCTACCACTGGCTTACTATCTGGTATAAAATCTGGGATGTTAAGCCTATCTTCATCTATCTAATAGAAGTGGTTACACCTATCATCCCTATAGTAAGCACCTTTAAGCTATCTGAATAGCCATTTGAACTATTCCACAAAATCCTTATCTGGATTATGCTTATACGTTATCTTTAGGTAAGTATCATTAAATATATCTTCATCTGCTTTACTGGCTACTAATGCCTAGTAAAGCTACTAGTAGTGCTAATCCATCAAACTATTAACTACTGGATTATAGGAAGCCTTCTGGATATTGCACTACATCCGCTTATACTTATCCCAGTTATTCATAGTCCTTAGAAATTTCGTATTTGTTTATGAAATCTTCCAGAAGGAATCTGATTAGCTATGATTTAGTAATCTACAATTCGCTACAGATATTTTCCATTTCAAAGTACTATCTGGGTGTAGGTCTAAAACCTATGATTTTTGATTTATTGGTATCTTTCATATTACTTAGATTTATACTACTAATATATCACTAATTTTTGAGAAATCAAAATAAAAAATAGTGCCTTTTCAGATGTTAAACAAATCTTTGTATAAGGGTATAAAAAGGAATCCATTATTAACAAAAAAGTATTAGAAATGAAAAAGATTGAATTATCTGAAAAACTGGAACCTGAAGCACTGGAATACATTTAGGAAGTGCTACAGATGTTAGAAGAAAAGGGTATCATAGAAGATGTAGATGATGCCGCTATAAAAATGTTGGCTTATAACTACAGTACATTCATCAAAGCCAATAAGATAATAGAAGATGAAGGCTTAACCGTTACTTCTGATAGGGGTAATGTATCTGAGCACCCTGCAGTTAAGATAGCTAGGGATGCTTAGACATAGGCAATGAAAGTAATGGCAGAATTTGGCTTAACCGCTAAAGCCAGATGTAAGCTACCAAAGCTGAATAGCAAAGAAGATGATGATTCCCCACTGGAAACCTTTATAAAGAGTAAGAAGAAATGAAGGTACTAAGTTTGTGTGATGGTATGAGCTGTGGAAGGATAGCACTGGAAAGAAGCGGAATCCCAGTGGAAGAATACTATGCTTCCGAAATAGGGTGTTCAATATGATGTACCCCGATTTTGTTCCATTCTTGTCAAAGCCCTTCTTCTTCTGACTAGCGGATTCGGCCTAAGGTTCCTTTTTTTCCAGAGTTCCACATCTTCCATTCTGGTGTCAGCCATCCACCTGATGACATGTGACACATTAATCCGTCCGATTTTCCTGAGCCGTGAGTATAGAGGCATCCGGAGCACGCACTCCGTAAATCCCGCCATCTTGCATGTAGGCATGCTGTCCTTGAGCAGGCCGAAGCTGGATTCTTCTATGTCTGATGATATGTTGTGGGCTTTGTCACCGTCTTTCAGTAGACTGGCCTCCTTGTCAAGATACCGGCAGATGAGTTCGCCTAACCTGCGAGTTCTCTCTTCGCCCGGCTGCAGTGTCCTTGATGCCAATGCCTTGCATCTTGCGGCTGTGCCTTTGGAGAGTCCCTCGTTCTTGAGGATCTGCATGATGTTCTCAAACAGCGTAAGCACCTCGCCGAGTTCCGAGATGAGTCCTGCGTTCCTCTGTATAAACGAATAGTGGCATTTCTCTTTTTTGCCAAGAGATGGAAATTATCAAGCATGTCCTCTGCCCAGTCGATGATGGGATACAGGTTCATGAATCTGGCCATGCGTCTCTGCTTGCAGGGCATCAGGTAGCCAACGTCCGTCAGCGCCAAGTGCTTGGTCCTGCCTATCTGCTCGGAAAACAGCATGTATTCTGGATCCTTCTCGTATATCTGCTTGAGATATGTGGCCAGTGTGTGGCTTACGTCCCGATGGTGGGGCAACCCCATCAGCTCTGCAGCCTTCCGCAGGTTTGAACCGTTGTCGGAAAGCATGTATTCTGGCTTGTCGCTCTCCTTGCCGATGATTTCCTGTGCCATATCCCTTACGCTCCCAGCAGGCCAGTTGGTCGCCACTTTCATGCCTGCCACCTCCACATCGTCATGCTGTAGGGCATGTCCTACATGCTCTGCAGGAACTTTCAGGAAAAGAAGCAACTGCTGGTCACCCACGGATATGCTGGTATCCATTATCAGGGAATATGCCTCCTTGACGCTCTTTGCCGTGCCCTTCAGAGCTGCCAGGCCAGACTTTGCCACCCATGTCTCGACCGTTGTATAGCGGGGAATCCTTCCGAGTTGACCGTTCAGCAGATGATTGAATATCTCCAGCGTCTTGACCGTCTGGCGAAGGCTCTGCCCGCCATAGATGCAGCACAGCAGGGCTGCGTATATCAGGAATCCTGTAAAGGTGTACCGTTCAACAGGTTCAAGAGTAATCGTTCTTGTTCGCTGTTCAATTCTATTACTTTCACGTCTTTTTTTTTGCCTTCTTTTGCGAGGGCTGACCTGAGTTGTTTGTTGTCTGCCTTGAGATTTTCATTCTGCGCCTTCAGCTTTGCATTCTCTCTCTCCAGCTTTGACATCTTGCGCTTGTCAATGCTGCTGTTCTGATTCTCTTTCTTCATTGCCATATACATGTTTTTCGACAAAGTTACGCAACAAATCGGGAAACAGAAAATGTCTTTAAGATTAAGCAACATTTGAAAATCAGCTATTTAAGCCGAATGACGGCACGTGTGACACGTTGTGTACCCCCCTATGTTGTACCCGTTTCCGAGATAGCCTGAAACAATCAAGACGCAAATGCAACACACTGA
>JAEEGK010008002.1_pt1 | contig 25086 bp, 17 predicted proteins | sample 8958771 | NCBI WGS metagenome assembly JAEEGK01 (sample SAMN16246547, study PRJNA631951) | gut metagenome | biome: gut microbiome; feature: rumen; material: SC-attached | host: Bos | place: Iran: Karaj | collected 2018-10
AAATTTTAAAAATCAACAAAAAAAAGAAAACAAAGACAAAAAAAAATAGCAGAAGAAGCAAAAAATGATAGTGCAGATAAACAAGAAGTAGAAAAAAGAAAAGAATTAGGATTACTTAAATTATATAATAAATTCTTAAAAACAAAAATGGAAAAAGTATTAAAAGAAAATGAAAAAATAGAAGAAGTATATATTGCAATAAGAGATATTTGTGGTACAAATTCATTAAAAATAATAACAGAAAGAATATTAAATAAAGATAAAAAATATAATGAAAATGTATCAAAAGTTTCTCAATTACAAAATAAAATAGAAGTTTTAGAATTAGATAATGCATTATTAGAAAAAGAATTAACTGCATTAAAAAATTATGTAATAGTAAAAGAGACTGATAATAATAAAACAATATCAACAATACCAACATCAATAATAGAAGATGATGAAAATAAATTAATTCAAGAAGAAGCAGAATTAATAGTTAAATTAAATCAATTACAAGATAAACAAGAAAATATAAATTTAATTTATCAAAAAATATTAGAAAATATTGATAATTTATCACATGCTGCATTAAATTCAACTATTGATATTGATACAGAAACAACTCGTCCAGGAATAACTACAAATCAAAATGAAAATACAGAATTAAATTTAACAAGTTCTGCATATGTTCCAAATGAAAGTAAATTAACTTTAGAAAAAAATGATAATGAAGGTGAAATTGAAAGAGAAAATGAAAAAGAAGAAGAAAAAGAAGAAGAAAAAGATATTGAAATAGATGAAAATGAAAGTGATGAATATATAAAAAAATATTATGAATTTTTAAAATTAACAAAAAAACGTTTTGAAATATTATTTTTAATTCATAATAAAAATGAATTTTTAAATATTATGGCACAAGAAGGAATAAAAAAACAAGGAGAATATGAATTTAATCAAAAAAAAGGAGGAGCTCAACCTAGAGTATTTAAAAGAAGTAATACTAGAAGAAATACTAGAAAAAGAGAAAGTGTTGTTAAACATAAAGGAAATGTACTTGATCAAGAAATTGAATTTGATAATGATGATGTTGATGAAGAAAATTTAAGAAAATTTGCTCAAAATAAACCTAAAAAAAATAATGAACTTAGTGATGATATTTTTCAAAGATTTCTTGAAGAAGAACAACAAAAAACAAGAGCTTTTGTTCATCAAACTGAAAAGAAAAAATTCTAATTTTAAAAATAAAAAATATTTTTTAATATATTGATTTATTTTAAACTTTTTTTTTTAAAATTTCATATTTTCATTAATAAAAAGAAAATCTAAGATTTCTTTTATATAAATTTAAATAAAGAATAAAAAATTTACAAATAAAATTTAATTTATTAGATTATTTTTCTATAAAAAAAATAATAAAAGTAAAAAAAAAAAAAACAATTTAAAAAATAAAAATGTACTACGAGCAAAAAGAAGAAGAACCAGTAATTCAAGAAAAAAGACCAATAGTAACAACAGTACAACTAACATCAAAAATAGACGAAATATTAGAAGCTCAAAATTTCAAAGAACTTCAAATATTAAAACAAAGTCTCTTAGCATATAAAAAAGAAGTAGACGACTTAGTAACTCACAATATACCAATGGAACATCAAAGATTTAAAAAAAATCTTCATTCTAATTTAGAAAAACTTCTCCTTTTTATAATTTACATTCCAAATAATCAAATTCGAGATGATAAAATAAGACAAGTTTTCAGATGGTATAATGATAAATTAGAAAAATGGGATTCATTAGATAAAATAAGTTACAGAACAGATAAAAATCCAGATGAAATATATATACCAGAAGAAATACCTTCAGATGATATTTTAATACAAGATGAAGAATATATGTTAGAACAATTTAAATTACATAGAACTAATATTCCAGGATTAGAACCACCAAAAGATCGTTTAAAAGCATTTTTAGTTAAAAATGTTAATCCACCTAAAAAATTTAGAAAAGATGAAAAGACAATGGCAGATTTAAGATTTAATTTAGATAGATTTCATGGGAAAGTTGGACATGGGAATTCATCTATTAGTGTTAAAAGTACTTTTTATGCTACTAAAACTGGGAGACAATGGTTTAGTCATAGTGGTATTGGTGTTGATGAAGATTTAAAACCTATTAATCCTAAAAGAGAAATTAAAAGTGCTTATGCTTATGCTAGACCTACTTATGAACATACTAGATTAGTTGTTGAGAAAGAAATTCAAGAAGCTAAAAATAAAGAAATTAGAGAAAAGAGAAATAAGGAAGAAATGAAGAAATATTTAGAAGATTATGGTAAAGCTAAAGCTAAATTTAATGAAAAGAAAGAAAGGAAAAATTATTTACAAAATATTGTAAATGTTTATGAAAAAGGATTTAAAGTTGATAAAGATGTTGAAGAATTAATAAAAGAAGAAGAAGAAGAAGAAAAAAATGAATTAGCAAATCAAAATCAAAATCAAAATATTCAAAATCATAGTAAATTACCATCAACAATATCAGAAAATAATTCAAAACCACAATCAGCAAAACCATCATCAGCAAAAACTCAATCAAATAAACCTCAATCAGGAAAAAAAGAAATAATTCCTTTTAAATTTGAAGGTCCAGAACCAAACAATAAAACAATAATTCGTAATAAAGTATGTTACACAAGAATAGAAAACCTTCCACATAAAGAAGCAAAAACAAAGCAATTAATAGAAAAACCAAAAACAGATTATAAAATAGAATCAAATCCAAATCGTGATTTTACATTAGAAAACAATAGAAAAAATCAAGAAATAACAGGAAAAGTAAAAAATGATGAAATAGCTTTTGGAATAGTAAACGACAAAGTATTAAAAGCTCGTTTACTAAGTGCAAAAATGTGTAATGTGAATGTAATAGATCGTCCTAAATTAGGTTATGTACAACATTACACTCCATTATCAGCATTTGATTATAAAAATTATGATGAATATGCACCAGATGTTCCAAAGCCAAAACCTAAATTAACGAGACCGAAAACTGCAAGTGAATTTGCTTCGAGACATTATAAAAAATATGAAGATAATTTATTAGGTTTAAGAATGAAAATGGGAGAATTTATTGAGAATGAACAGGGAACTATGGATAAAGTTAATTTTGAGAAAAGTGAAAAAATTGAGAAAGTTGAATATCCTGATATTAATTATAATGTTCCTTCTGGTGGGAAAAGTAAAGGAAAAAATGAATTTAAAATTGAACCTTTTAGAGGAGAATATAATCCTGCTTTTGGAGATATGATGAGTAGACCTATGACTGCTAAACCTGTTTCACTTGTTTTTTTACCTAGACCAGGAAGTGGGTTACTTGTTAAACCTGAGGATAAAAAGGGAAAAAAGAAAAAGAAAGGTAAAAAGAAGAAATAAGGATTTTTTATATTTTTTCTTTTTTTTTTTGAATGTTTTTTAAAAAGGATTTTATTTGAAATGTTTGTTTGTTTTATTTTTTTTTTTAAATATTATAATTTAGAAAATGGAATTTTAGGTTTCTTTTTTTTTTAAAATGATTTTTTTTATGTTTTTTTATTATTATATATTAATTAATATTTTTTTTAAAACAATATTATATTTTCTGATTATACATATATAGTAAATTACTATTATTTATTTAATTAATATAAAAAAAATAATTGATTTAAAAATAATAAAAATATATTATGAATAATGTTGTTTCTCGACTAAAATATATTTATTCAATTTATAATCCAATCATAAGAAAATTATCTCATATATTAAAGAACAATTATCAATATAAGATTGAAATTTTAATCTTTTCATCAATATTATTAATTGTTATTTTAATGTATTTTATAGAACATGTTAAATATCTTAAAACTAAAAAGCAAAACACCAAAGAAAACAAATTATTTTTATTAACACAATTCAATACTTTATTAAATAAAATGATGCCAATTGATATAGAATCATTTGGTAGGAGTACTTATCTTAAAATTTTAGGAGATGATTTTACAAAAATTTACCCTCGAATTTTTAATAAAGGAAATAAAAATAAAATCAAAAAAAATAACAATAGAGTTTCTTTCGATGAAAATAATATTAATTTTATGATATAAAAATACTTATAAATTATTTCTTATATTATATATTAAAATATAAAAAAAAAATGTTCTTATTTATTTATTTTTTCACTTTAACTTTAATAAATATTTAATTGAAAAACTCTTCATCTTCACTTCCAAAATTACTATTTCCATTTATATTTTTTTTTAATTCAAAATCATTATTTTTACCTTTATTCCCACTATTTGAAAATTCATAGTAATTATCTTTATTCGGTGTTTGAATAATTTCACTTATATTATGAATTAAAATTTTTTTACTTTCATTTTCTTGATGAGGATATAAATAATTCCAATTATTTTTCATTGCATTATTCATTCTATCAATTAATTTTTGTTTAACATTTTTTTCATTATTAACATTAATATTTTGATTATATGGATTATTATGATTAATACTATAATTAGATCCATTAAAATTTATAAATTTTCTTTGTTTTAATTCACTTTGTGTTTTTGCTTTAGATGAATTCATATAAGAAAACATTTTTAAATATGAATTTTCAAAAGGTAAAAATTTTTGTGCCTTTGCTGAAGAATTATAATTTGTTTTTTGTAAAGAAGAAATTGATGATAAGAAACTCATTTTTGAATTTTTTGGTGTTTTTTGTATTTTATTTATTATATTATGTTCTGTTAATGTTTTTGATATTTTTAAGTGATTATTTTGATTTATTATTTTTACATTATTTGTTAATTTAATTGAACTATGTGAACTTTTCATTTTCTTTTCATTATTTGTTTTAATTGAATTATTGTTATTTATTATATTATAAGATGCTGATTTATTATGATATTTTGTTTGAACTTTTATTGTTGAAGTTGTTATATTTGAAGTTTTATTTATTGCATTTAAGTAGTTATTTAATATATTTTGATTACTTTTATTATTTGTTAATGATTTTTTTTTATTATCTATTATTTTATTATTATTTGTTGGTGACATAAAATAATCATCATATTTTATTTGATCAAAACATAACATTATTGGTTTTTGTTGAGTTAATTTTTTCTTTATTTTTTCATTATTCATATAAACTAAATTGTGATTTGAATTATTTTGATTTACTTTTATAATTGAATTATTATTTGAATAAACTGAATTTGAATGAGATTTAAATGTATATTTTAAACAATCCATACTTGCTGTTCTACATTTAATCATTTTATTATTTGATTGACCTGGAATTAAAGTATTATTTTTATTATTATTTTTTGAAAGAAGTGGACTATTTATATAATTTTTTAATAATGTTTTTCCATTATAAAAGTTAGTATTTGGATAATTATTTTTTTGTTCCTCTTTTTTTTCTTTTTTTTCTTTTGTTTTTGTTAATTTTTTTTTACTATTATTATTTTTTTGAATATTATTAATAGGTTTTTTATTAATTGGTTGATCAAATTTTTTCCTATTTACTTTTATAAATGCCATACCTTTATTTTGTTGATTTTTTTTATTTTTTATATCCTTAATATTTATATTTTTATTTTCAATTTTTTTATTATTATTTTCTATTTTATTAATTGCACTAATTTGCTTATATACAGGATTTAAATTTTTTTTTATATTTTCATCACATTTCTTATTTGATGAATTTAACTCACTATTAGTATAATAATTACATACTGTAGAAGGTGTTTTATTTAATTCTTCATTATATTTATTTTCAATTTCCTTTTCAATTTGAATTGTATCTAAAGAAGAATCACAATCTTCATATCTATTATTTATTTTTTTATTATTTTCATATTCATCATATGAATTTGATAAATATTTATCTTCAATTATCATTTGAGAAAAATTTAAATAATCTAATTCTAGTGTATTAGTTAATAACTTATTTTCTTCTAAATTAAATATTTTTTTTTCTGACATAGATTTAAATTTCTGTCTATTTCTCATATTTAAATTATTCTTTGAATGCGCGTAAGTCTCTAATGTAATTAATTTTTGATTATTTTGTTTTAATGCTTGTTTTAATCTATTTTGATTACATTTAAAATTTTTCAAATCTTTTTTATTTACTTTCATTTTTAAATTTAAAAAAATAAAATTTGAATATTTCAATCTTTAAATTAATAAATGAAAAAAACAATTTTGAACAAAAAAAACATACATACTTTTAATTATAAGAAAATAATTTTTGTAATGCATGGCTTTTTAAAAATAATATTAATAAAAATAACGAAAAAAAAAAAATAAATATTTTAAATAAATTTTTTCAAAACAAATGGGATGTGCTTGTGTTTCAACAACAGATAGGCCTAGGAATAATATAAATAATTATAAAACTAATAATATAACAAATCACACAATAGTAACAAATATTGCAAATTTAAATAATGAAAGAATAATAAATTGTACAATTGATAAAGACAATAAAAAAATTAATGAAAAAATGCAATCCAATAATACAATAAAAGATTTAAAGAATAATATATTAAAAAATTATTATAACAAAGATAAGAAAGATATAAAATTATATTATAAAGGTAAATTAGTAAATGATGAAAAGAAAATAAATGATATAATGAAAGATGATTCTGAAAAAGGAAGTCATTTTGATACAAATAATTTAAATTTATCAATGATATCCTTTTCAATATCTGAAATATCAAATCAAAACAATAAAAAATTAGATAAAGTATCTGAAAGAGATTATGTTAATTTAAGTACTTCAAGTATAATGTTTAAAAATGATGATAAACCAAAAAAATTAAAAACAGTAAAAAAAGAGGATAATTACTATAAAACTATTATTGATAAATTATCACCAATATGTGATGAACATAATATAAAAAAAACTTATATTTGTTTAGAATGTCAAATTTCTTTATGTAAAAATGATATTGATGATCATATTTATAGATTTAATGAACATGAAATTATTAGTAAAGAAGCATTAATAATTCTAAATAATGAAGTTAATGATATAAAAAATGAATTAAATGGAGAATTAAATAATATAGGAATTAAAAAAGATAATAAGTTAAATCAAGAAAATAATAATAATGAAATAAATGATGATTATATTCAACCGTCAGAAATTTTTAAAGATTTAAAAAAAGAAATTAATAATAATGAAAAAGAAGTAAATGAAATAATGGATAATTTAAGAAGAAAATATAAAGAAATAAATTCAAATTTTGAATTAGATTTTAATAATCAATATCCAAATATTTTAGAATATAATGAAAAAATAGATAATATCACAGATGAAATGAATAATGAAAAACCATTTTTAGATGAAATTAATTTTATATCAACATATAATCAATGTCAAAATTTAAAAAAATTAAAAGAAAAACAATTAAATAAATTAGAAGAAATAAAAAATGAATTAAAAGAATATAAAAATAATTTAGAAAAATTTAAAAAAAATACAGATAAAATAAATAAAATATTATCAAGAGAATTTAATAAAATGGTTAATGAAACTCTTATTGATAATATAAAAGATGAAGAAAGTTCAATAGGAGAAAGTAGAAAAAGTAATGTATTAAGTAGAGGAGGAAGTTTTAATCATAGTTTATTTGGAAATAGACCTAAATTAAATTTAATGACTTTATTATCAACTTCTAAAGATAGAAAAAATTTAATTCAATCAATTGAATCATCTATGAAAGATAAAAATTCTAATAATACTGGATTAAAAAAAATAATTGAAGAAAATTAAAAGAAATTAATATATATTAACAGAATTTTTTTCTGATTATTTATATATTGTATTTATAAATAAAATAAACAAATACATATTTATATTAAACAAACTAAAAAATTAACTTTAAATATAAAATTAAAAAAAAAATTTTATCAATTTTTAATTAATAAAAAAATCCATAATTTTAAAATAAAAAAAAAATAAAAACATAAATAATAAAAAAAGCCTAAAATCCAAAAAAAAAATAAAAATTTTAAAAACCATAAAAACAAAAAATAAAAAACTTATTGTCCAAGTCTTCTTCTTCTTCTACTTCCAGTTTCACTAGTAGGTTGTTCTTCACTTTTTTCTTCTTCTTTTTTTTCTCTTCTATTTCTATAACTATATTTAGTTTCAGTAACTTCTTCAGTAACAATTTTTTCACCATTATCACTTCTTCTATTACTTCTATAACTTCTTTTACTATTAGTTTCTTCTTTTTCTTCTTTTTTACTATTATCTTCATCATCATCTTTTCTACTTCTTCTACTTCTAACACTACTTTCATTTTTAATAGAATTTTCATTTTTATTTGAATACTTTGATGAATGTGTATCAACTCTTTCATTTTTCATATTTTCAACATCAATACCATTAATCATAATATTATAAAATTCTTCAAATGTTAATTCATTACCAGATGCTTTTGCTTTTTCTAATAAATCTTTTAATTCTTTTTCAGTAACATCTTCTCTTAATTCTTTTGCAGCTTGAACAAAATTTGAAAGGGAAATTGTTTCTGAATTTGGTTCTGTGAAAATATCAAAAATTCTTCTTATTCCTTCTTCTGATGTGTCTTCTGACATTTTTTCCGTTATATATGCTATAAAATCATCACTTGTTATTCCTTCTTTGTATTCATCTGTACATAATGATGAAATTAATGAATATATTACTGGATTTTTATCTTTCATATTCATTGCATCCATTGTTTCTTTTAGCTCAAATGGACTTATTTTTCCTGTGTTGTCTATGTCAAACATTTCGAAACCTTTTTTTATTTCTTCTATTTCTGGTTGGTCACGTTTTGCTGTACGGCGCTTTAATGACATTTTTTGTTTTTTTTTTTTTTTTTTGTGTTTTTTAAATATATTTTATTTTTAAAATTGCATTTAAATTGGATTTTTAAATTTTTATTTGTTTTTTTGTTATTATTTTTCATTTTTGAAAAAAATGATTTATTTTTGAAAATTTTTTATTATTTTTTTATGTATGTTATTTTTTTTTTTTATTTTTTTTTATTATTTTTTTAGTTTTATAAAGGAAAATTTATTTATTTTTTATCTAAATTTTTTTCAAATGGAAAGTAATTCAAATATAGAATATGAATACTATATAAATAAAACAAATAAAAAAGATGAAATAAAACAAATAGATAAAATGTTAGATGATGTAAATTTTAGTGAAGACGAAGAAAATAATAAAATGATTTTAGACCCAAAAACTTATGAAGAAGAATTAAAAAAAATTAAAAAATTATATGAAAATCCAATAGAAGAAGATGATGCAGGAACAATGAATACATATACAGGAACTAAAAATGAAATAATAGATTCTGAAAGAAAAGAACTTCCTATTCCATTTGAAATAAATGAAAATGATATATTTACTTTATGTGGTAATGTATTAAATATTGTTGAAGGAAAAATTTTAATGAAACCACAAAATATTAATTCAGAAAATAAAATAATAAATTTAGATAATATTATATTTAATAAAAATAAAAAACCAATTGGTTTTATTGATGATGTAATGGGACAAATTGATAATCCAATTTATATTATTAGAATATATCCAAATTTAATTGATGAAAAATTTCCAATTAATATTAATGAAGAACTTTATTTTTGTATTAATAGAGCACAAATTATTAATTGTAATGATATTAAAAATAAACATAAAGGCTGTGATGCATCAAATGCTTTTGATGAAGAAGTTTCTTCAGATGATATGGATTATTCTGATGATGATGAAGAAATTAAAGCAAAAAAAATTAGAAAAGCTAAAAATTTAGAAATTAAAAGATTAAAAAATGAACAAAAAAATATTTTATCACAAAATATTTCAGATATAATTAATCCTAATATTTCTACAAGTAATCCTTTATCATTTATTCAAAATATGAATAATCAAATGGAAAGATATAATGAAATTATGGATAATATATCAAACAAAAATATAAATCCATTTACTAAACCTTCAAGTTTAAATTAATAATTTTTTTAAATATAAATTAATTAATAAAAAAAAACATTATTATAAAAAAATGAAAATTTTAAGATTTATCTTAATCTCATATTTAATTATAAAAATATCATCAGCATTATTATTTAAATTAAATATAGGTAATGATAATTGTTTTTATGAAGAATTATTTGAAGATTCATCAGTAATATTAAAATGGAAACTATTTACACAATCAAGAGAAAATGTCACATCAATATTGTCATCAATAAGTATCCATGTCAATAAAAATGATGAAAGTAATCAAGTTGTATATGAAGCTCAATTATCAAGTGTAAAAAATAAAGCAACTTTCACAGTTAAAGATGAAGGTCTTTATAGAATTTGTTTGAGAAGACAAAAATATTATGGTAAAAATAATATTAAAGAAGAACTTTATGCTAATTTAAAAATTAATAGTATATTTCTTTCTGAGCCTAATTTAGATGATGCAGTTTCAATGAGTGATGTAATAGATATGTATAATAAAACTGATTATATTAAAGATTTATCTAGTAATATTATTAGTTCTCAAAATAGTCAAATGGAAATAGAAACTGAATCTTCTTTAGATACTATTTACTATACTAAATGGTATAGATATATTGCATATACACAAATATTTATCACTGTAATTGTTGGATTAGTTCAATTAAATAATTTAAGAATGTTTTTAAAAAGTCAACATGTAATAAATTAGTATTAATGTTTTTATTAATTAATATTTTTAAAACTTTAAAAGAATGTAAATTTTATTATTAATAAAAAAGTTAAAAATTTGAAATAAAGTAATTTTAAATTATAAATATACAATATATTATTATATATACATAAAACATTTTATACCCAAAAAAAATTAAAGCTAATATAATTTTATATAAACTTATATTTATATAAACTTTTTTTATTTTTGAAAATCAAACTGAAAACTTTACATTTTATTTATTCTTTATTAACCAAATATACAAGAGTTCTCATATTTTTAATTCCTTTAGAAGGAAAACAACAAATAGCACCACATAAATAATTATCACAAATAAGTAATTGAATTCTTTTATAATTTTCATATAATAATTTATATAAAATAACTTTAGGTGTTCCTAAACCATCAACATGAAATTCAATTACATTACATTTATTATTTAATCTTTCACTTACTCTTTCATTTGCAGTTTTATTTGAATTAATATTACATTTTTCTTCAACTTCAAGTAAATAACTTGAACAACATAAATAAACTTTTTCATTCCATAAAATAATATCTCCTGATTTTAAATTATCAAAACTTAATTTATTTTCTGCTATATTTGAAAAATATTCTTTACTTGATTCTTTTGGATTTATTCTTATTTCATTTAATAAATCAAAAATATTTTTTGATAATTGATAATAATCTATCATTATTGAACCATCATTTTTTACATTTGACAAACTTAATGATTCAAAATATATATCTGAATGTTTACTTTGAAGAGATTCCATTAAATTTGTTCTTTTTGAAAAAATATTATGTTGATTTAATGAAGGATTTCCATATTTAAAATTTGTAAATACTGAATTTTTAATTTTGTTTTTGTCATTAATAAATAAATTTTTTTGTTCATTTGTTAATTTGAGGTTATTTAAATTTTCAATTTGATAAAGATTTTTATTTTGATTTTTTTTATCTTTATTTGTAATTAATTCACCAAAATAAATATTATTTTTTTCATTACAAGGACATATATTTCCCATTTTCTTTTGAAATTCTAATTATTGAATATTGCTTTTTTTGAAAAAAAAATTATTATTAATAAAATTATTCTTTTTTCAATTCTTTTTAAAAAATAAAAAATCAATATAAAAACAAATAAAGATTGCATAAAATATTTTATAATTTATTCATATTTATTATTTTTTATTTAATACATGTTAATAATTGTTCATTTGAAAATTTACCAAATAAAAATATGACTGATGTCTCAATTTCCCTAGATTTAAAACAACAATTAACAGATTTTTATGAAGAAACAAAAAAAACAATAGACAATCATTTATTAAACTTAACAAATGAAATGAAAAAGGTAAAAACTCAACATGAATTACTTTATAAAAAAGCTTTAGAAATTTTATTAAAAACAGAAAATGAAGAAAATTCATTTAAACATATTATAGTTCCTTCTGATTATGGAAGTAATTTTGATTCTCCTTTGAGAATGAAAGCAAAAACTCCATTAAAAAATAATAAAAGTACAAATTTATTAAAAGATTATAAAATTCAAGGTGATTTAGTTTTAAATTTAAAAAAAACAAAAATTGAAAAAAAAAAAAACATAAAAATTTCAAAAAATAAACTTCAAACTGGTAAAACTAAAAATTTAAATAATACTTCATTTTCTTATAAATCACCTAGTATTAATCATACGGCTTTAAAAATCAATAAAAATAAAAATTATCAAAATAAAAAAGTTATTAAAAAAAATTCTTTAAATAGTAATAATAGTGCTAATTCCTCAAAATCATTTAAAAATTATTCCTCAACCAACATTGATATTAATTCAAAAATTATTAAAAATAAATTTAAAAATGAAAATATTAAAAAACCAATCATTGAAAATAATAATAAAGGGGTACTTAATAAAAATATGAATAATAAAATAAATAATAATATTAGTAATGATATAAGAAAATTTTCTATTATTGATATTCCAAGTATAAATTCTATTCAAGAAAAAGCAAAAAAATTAAATGAATTAAATAATAATGAAACAAAAGATAATTTTGATAGTGAAGATGAAAGTTATAATTCTGGAATAAATGATAATGATTCAGATTTAAAAATTTTAAATAAAATAAAATCACAAAAAGAAAAATGTTTTTATTTAGTATCAAAATCAGAAATTGTTCCGTTAAAAATTAGACTATTTTTCTCAAATAGAATTAGAACAGTTCATAATTTAAATCCATCATCTCAAATAATAAGTAGTTATTTAGAATTATTAGATAAGAAAATAAAAAAATATAAAAATAAAGATTTAATTAAATTCAATCCTTCACTTACTGCTCAATATGCGTTATGTTTTATTAAAAAAGAAGATGAATATTCATTTTTAAATTTAAATTCAATTAATGAAAATTTGAAAAAAAAAGCCAGTTTATTAATAAAATTAATTTTATTAATTGCTGGAAGAGAATATTCTAATGATATTAAATTTGAATTTTTATTACAGGAATTAAAAAAAATATCCAATAATCAAATAAGAAGATTTTTAATTAATATTGAAACTTTAAAAAATATTGAACAATTATCAGAAAAGATTATTGATTCATTTATATCAATTTGTGAAAGTGATAAAGATATTTTTAATACAGAAAATAATGATATACCAAAAATATTTGAAAAAATAATTTTCTATTTAAAAGAAATATATGAATTCTTAAAAATTAAAAAAGCAAATACTGATAAGAAAAATAGTATTGAAGAAGAAAGAAATTATTTACAGAAAAAAATAGTATATTATAAAATAAAAAATTAAATTTTTTATATGATATAATAATTAATTTAATTTTTTTTATAGACATATAATAAATAAAATAAAAATTGATTAAATTAATATAATTGTTTTAATTTTATGTTAACAATAAATTAAAAAATATAAAAAATAATAGAAAAAAATTAATTATTAATTGTTTTTTCCATTTTCTTACCAATTTGAAGAGCTTTTTCATAATCTTTATAAGATGATTCTAAATTATTAATTTTTTCATAACATTCAGCTCTTCTAAGATAAGCATTTTGATTATTACATTCATATTTAATTACTTCATTTAAATCACAAATAGCTTCATTAAATTTATTTAATTTCATATAAACTAAACTTCTTCTATAAAAACCTTGTATATTAGTTTTATTAATTAAAATAGCTTTAGAATAATCATTAATTGCTTCATTATATTTATTTAATTTAATATAATTTGAAGCTCTATGAATATAACAATCATAATTTGTAGGATCCATTGATATTATAATATCATAATCTGAAATTGCTTTTTCAAAATTATTTGTTTTATTATATAAATATGCTCTTTTAATATAAAAAATTTTATCCTTTGGATTTAATTCAATTGCTTTTGAAATATCCTTAATTGATTCATCTAATTTATCTAAATGTTTAAATGCCCATCCTCTATTATGATAATAAATTGAATTATTTGGTTCTAATGAGACACAAATATTAAAATATTCAATTGCTTTTTCATAATTTTTTTGTTTATTATATAATACTCCTATGCCATGATAAGCTAATGAATAATTTTTATTTTTTTCTATTACAATATTATAATATTCAAAACTTTTATTAAATTCATTTAATTTATTATAAATTGTTGCTAAATGATAATATGGTGAAATTTTCTCATTAATTAATTTTGTACATTCAATAAAATCATTACAAGCCAAATCATATTTTTCTAAATTTTCATAACATATTCCTCTATTAAAATATGGATTATAATATTTAGGATAAAATTTAATAACATAATTATAATCTTCAATTGCATTTTGATATAATCCTATTTTTTTAAATAGATAAGCTCTATTAAAATAAAATTCAGGTCTATCATTTTCTAAATTAATTGCTTTTGAAAAATCATTTATTGCATTTGTTATTGAACCTAATTTTGAATATGAAATTCCTCTATTATAAAATGAAAAAGAATAATCTGGATTTAATTCAATTGCTTTTGAATAATCATCAATTGCATTTTTATAATTTCCTAATTTATCATTTGTAAATCCTCTATTGAAATAACATTTAAATTCCTTTTCCATTAAAATTGCTTGATTTAAATATTTTAAAGAATTAATTAAATCTCCAGTTTTTCTTAAAGCAACACCTAAATTATAATAATATTCCCAATCTTTAATTTCATTATTTTCAACATTTTCTATATTTTTATTTTCTTTATTTTCATTTTCAATATCATCAAAATTTAATTTAATAAATAATTCTTTATTTAAATTTCTTTTAATAGAATTTTTTTTTTTACTAGTATAAGAAGTACTTATATTTGAATCAGTAAATTCATTATTTTTACTTTTTTTAGTATATGTTTTTTGATAATCTGAAATTGGGTTTTTATTATCATTTAAATCAAAATCTAAATCCTCAACATATGAAGTAAATAATTTACAATCATCACTATTCATATCTATTGGAATTGAATCTTTATTTTTTATTATATTAGGTGAAGAAAAATTATATATTGAATTTAATGCAGAATTATTTGAATAACTAAATGTTTCTTTATTTTTAATTGGACTCAAAAAATTAGAATTATTTAAAGTAAATTGTTTAGAATTATTTAATTTTGTATTACTTTTAATTTTTTTTATATTATTACTATTTGAATTTTCAGATGGTTGTTTAATGATTGAGTCAGAGATAATACAATCAGATTTACTTAATAGTGAAGAAATTTCAGATTTGTCTTCTTTTGATGATAATGAGTTTTCATCATTATTAAATACTAATATTTCTTCAAATTTAGTATTATCATTATTTTGATTTATTATATCATCAAATTTGTTCATATTTGTTAAAATAACACTTAGTGATTTAGTTTTTTCAAGATTAAAATCTTTTACAAATTTAGATTGTAAATAATTATTAATTTCATAATCAAGATCAAATTTATTAGTTCTATTAATTATTGCAGTATGATTATTATATAAAGAACCATCTATAGTACTTTCAATATTTGTATTATTTTTTTCAATATTTAACGAATCAAATTTATCATTTTTTATATTATCATTCAAAACATTTTGTTCTTTATTTTCATTTTTAAAAATTTGAGAAATATTTTTATAAATATTTTTCCTTGAATCATTTAAAGAATCTAATTTTAAAGCATTTGAATAATCACTTAAACCTTCATTATATTTTCCAACTAAATAAAAAACCGCTCCTCTTAAAAATAAAGAATTAATATTATAAGGGTCTATTTCAATTGATTTAGTTAAAAAATCAATAGATTTATTATAATTTTTTAGATTTTTATAAAGACAACCAAGTAAGAAATAAGAAGTAGAATTTAATATTGGTTCATTCACTAATTTTTTTAAATCATTTTCAGCTAAAGAATATTTTTCTAATTTAAGATAAAGATTTGCCCTTAGTAAAAGAGCTTTTGAACTTGTTGGATCATTTTCAAGTTTTAATGTACATATGTTTATCATTCTAAGGTTTTCTTCTTCTTGATTTTGACATTTTTTTACTTGAACGTTTTTTTTTGACATTTTTTTTGAATAGTTTTAACGGAATTTTTTTTTATATTAATTTGATTAGATAAATAATTTTTTAACAATTATTTAATTATATGCATAAAAAATTGAATTAATAAAAAAATATAATTAATTAAAAAATATATTAATATTTAATTTTGAATTTTTGTTTATTAATTTTAATAAATTTAGAAGGATTAAAATTGGATAAAAAATTATAATTTAATCATATTTATAAAAAAAATTTCATAAGATAATAAAAAAAATAATTTATAATCTCTTCTTTCTCTTTTAAATTTGATTTAAAATATAAAAATATTTTAACTTTTTTTCCTTATTTACATTTATTAAAATAAATTTATATTAATCTAAAATTTCTTTTTTATTAAATTTGATAAAATATTCAATAAACATATTAAAAGAAAAATTAATTCTTTTCAATAATGTTATTTTCTGGTTGAGGATTGTTGTTTTTAATATCTTTTTGTTTTGCCAATTCATTAAACATATTCTTTAAATTATCATTTGAAGTATCAACAAAATAATCTTTATTGTTTTCAATATTATTATATATATTTGGCAATAAATCTTTTTGAATATTGTTAAAATATGAAAATAATTTATTTGAATCTGAAGTAAATTGATTAAATAATGTTTCATTTTTTTCATCAATTAAATTAGAAGGAAAAAGTTTCATATTAAACAATTCATTTAATTGATTTAAAATGAAATTAGACATATCTGAATCATCTTTAAATATTTCATTATTATTTAATGAATCATTAAATAAAGGAAATAAATTATTTGAATTTATATTTATTGAAGGATAATTTAAAAGTAAATCATTATTTAATGATTGGATAAAATTATTTGTGGATGAAATATTATTATCATTAAAATTTATTTCATTCAAATCTTTAGAAATCTCTATATTATTTAAAAGACTTAAATTATTTATTTTTCTATTTGATTCATTATTATTTGTATAATGATTTATCATAAGAGATGATTTTTGGAAAGGATTTTTGTCTTCATTAAATTCAATATCATTATTAATATTATTAAAAGGATTTGTAATTGTAAACATTTTTTTTTCATTATCAAAAATTGTTTCATTATTAATTTCTTTAATTTGATTAACAATTTTTTGAAACTTTTCAGTTGTAAATGTATTTAATATTGAATTATTGATATTATTTATTGTTGTATTTAAAATTTCATTTTCATCAATCATTGATTTATATAAATTTGAATAATCTTCGTATATTTTTTTTAAAAGATTAGAATATTTATTCATATCTTCATTGAATTGGGAAAATTGTAATTTATTTTTATTTAACATTAAATGAACAATCATTTTATTCATTGTAGTTGTTGTTTCTTTTGTTATTTTTTCCATTGATTTATTTATTGTCTCAAATCTTTTTATAAAAGAGGCAATAAAAAATTGACTTATTGAATTGATCATTCCATTATTATTTTTATTAATATTATTTAATAAATTATTTATTCCTCCTATTATAATTTCTTTATATATACAATCTTCACATAAGCAATCTATTATTATATCTTCATAAAATCTTTTAATATCTTCGGTATTAAATTTTATTTTTAAAAATTCATTTAATAAATTAAAAAAATCATTTTTATCTTTTATTAATTTTATATTTTCTTTTCCACATTCTTTACAATTTTTTAATTTAGATAATTGCTTTATATGATTATCTATTTTAATTAATATATTATCATTAGCATTATCTTTAGAATTATTAAAACTATTAAGAATTTTATTATTTATATCTTCTATTTCTGAATTTACAATTTCTTTTCTTAACCTTTTAAATGATAGATATTTCTTATTTTTAATTGTTTCTTTTTGACATTTACTGTTTTCTCTATTTTTGAATTCCATTTTTTTTATATAAATTACTTTCAAAATAGGATACAAATAATTTAAAAAATATTAAAAAAAACAATAATTTTATTAATTAATTTATAAAATTTAGAAAAAATTTATTTTAAAAAAATATTTTTAAAATTATTTATATAAAAAAATTAAAACATTATTATAAAGATCTTTAATTTATTCATCATTCATTATTTTTTATACCCTCATCTTTTGAAATATTTTTTTCATTTTGATTAGCATTAAGATAATTATTTGACTCATAATCAGATTCAATTTCATCCTTTCTATAAATAGAAAAATGATATTTATTAATTTTTGGTTTGAAACTAAATTGTTGTTCCCAATATTTTTTTTTTGGTTTATATTGAATTCCAAAATTAACAATTTCTTTCTTATCAGTATAACACAACATATCATATAATCTCATACAAGCAATAACAAATTCTTTTTCAGATAAACTTTCATTTTCTTCTTTTAATTCTTCAATAATAGGAGATAAAATTTTTAAAATATTTTTATCTAATCCTTTAGTATTAATACTATATTTTGAAATAATTCCATCTTGATCTTTATCTAATATTTTAAATATTTTTTTAATTGAATTTAATTTTTTATTTTCAAAAATATCATTTGATAAAAGATTAGTATATGATTCATTATTAGGACATTCTAAAGCTTGTAATTCTTTAGCAAGTTGTTTTTTCTTTTGCATATTTTTTTCAAAATCATAATATAAAATATTTAAATATTCTTGTTGATTATATTTTTCATCTCTTTTATAATTACTATTAATACAAGGTGAAAAAAACTTTTGTCCAGTATGAGTATCAAATGGATTTTCTACTTGATCTTTAATTACTTTTTTCCTTTCTAAACTCCTTGATAAATAAGCGTTTTGTCTATCTGAAAAATTCATATTTGTATATGGACAATTATATTTATTCACTTTTGGTTGAAACATTTTATTTTTATCATAAATTCTATTTGTTAAATTTTCAATATTTAATTTTTGTTTTTTATAATTTGAATATAATTTTTCAAAACGATCTGTGTCTGATTGAGAATTAATTAAATTATCCATTAATTTACTTTTTTTATTTATTTCTGGTATGAATGTATATTCTTGATTATCTTTATATTTTCCTTTTAAATATTCTATTTTATTATCTATATATTCTTTATAATTTATTATATTTTCATCATTATGACTTAATTTTTTATTATTTATATTTGACATTGAATATAATAAATTGTTATTTATTTTTGGTTGAAATGTACAATTTAATTTTTCTTCATTTTCTAATTCATCTTTTAATTTATCAAGTTTTTCTTTAGATTTTTCTTTTAATTTAATTCCTTTTAAATATAATCTCTCTCCAAAATTTAATAAAGTTGAACTATGTGAAGATGATAATGGACGAGTTTTCTTTTTTATTTTTGGTTTTTTTTTTATTGATGTTGGCTTTGCATTAAATGTTTTATAATTATTTTTAAGTAATGTATTAATTAAATCTTTATTATAATTTTCTCTTATTGTACTTTTTGGAATTGATTTTGGAGTTGGTATTAAATAAGAACAACTTTGTGATTTTTTTATTATTTTTTTTTTATTTCTATTTATATAATTTGTATTTTGATATTTTTTATTTGATTTATTTATATTTTCATAAGGATAATTTATTTTGTTATAAACAACTAAAGGATAATTATCATTATAATTTCTTTTTAATATTTTTTGTTTTAATTGATTTAAACTTTTATTATTTTGATAAATTAAATTATTTGAATTTTGATTTTTTGCTTTTTTTAAATATGAATCATTATATTTATATTTTTCCGGATTTTTATTATACTTTTTATTTAGTTCTTCATTATTCCTTATTTTTTTTGATTCTTTAATTAAATCTTCATTTAATATTCCTTCATTTATAAAATTCTTATCTTGTAAAATATTATTTTGAAAAATAAAATTATCATTTAGTCTTTTACCAATAATTTCATCAGAATTTAAATTCATAAAATTATTATCAACACCATTACTCGTAGTTCTTTTTATTGAATCATTATTTTGGTTTAAAGCATTTTTTATTTCTTTTGTTAATATTTTTAATGATTCAAAATCTAAAGCATTTTCTAAACAAAATTCATATGCCAATTCTTCAGGTTTTGAATCAGGATAAATTTTCAAAAATTTTTGATTATTTTCATTTAATTCAATTGATAAAACCTTAACATCTTTATTATCAAGATTATTCATAATTTCATCAGAAATAATATTATTTTCCATTTTTTAAAATTCTAAAATTGAAAAAAAAACTATTTTTTTTATTTTTTTAATAAAAAGAAAAAAAAATAATAATAATTAATTAAAAATACCAAAAAAAAAAATAAATAATTGTAAAATACTTTTTTAAAAATCATAAAAAATAATTTCATAAGTTTCAAAAGTATCTCATTAAATTTGAAGAAATAAATTTGAAAATCAAATAGTAAAAATTATCATTAAGAAATAATTTCTTTTTAAAAAATAATAAATGAATAAATAATTATAAAAATGTTAATAAAAACAATATTTTTTAAACTTTCAATAAAAATAAATTTAAAAATAGAAAAAGAAAATATTTATAAAAAAAAATAAATTATTATTTTTTACATTCCAAATAACTTAAAAAATATCTAAAAACCCCTTTAAATAATAAGATATTAATAATTTTTTTTCTTGAAAAAAAATATTTTTATTTACTTATAATTTTTAGGCATTCTTTCATTAACACTATCCAAAGACTTAGCATTTTTATATCTTTCCAAAGCAGTTTTCAAAGCTTCAGGTCCTTGAATTAAAATACCTCTAGGAATTTTATTCCCAGGGCAAAAACCTTTTAATTTCATAATCAATTCACTTTCTTCTCTAAGAGTCCTATACATTTTCATTAACATAGTAATAAATTTAACTTTCATTCTCAAAGAATTACTAATATTTTCATCAAGAGCTCTACTAGTATCATTACCTTCATCCATAGAAGGATCTTTTTTAATAATATGAAGTAACATTTCTGTTATTTTCTCAGAAACAAAAGGAATAGACCAATTAAAAATATTCATAAAATTAGGTAAAATAAAAGGATGAGGACTATAATTGTATTGTTGAATATTAACCATATTATTTTTAAATTTAATAACAGCTGCTTTATTATTATAAACATCACAATAATTTGGTGCTGAAAATATTGTTATTACTGAAGGAAAATCTACATTTTGATCCCATTTATACATTTTAAATCCTTCTAATTGTGCTTCATGTGCTCGAATAATACTTAAAATATCATTTTTTTGAAGAAAAGGTGTTGCTGCTTTACTTCCAAAAACATATGAACAACCACGAGTTGAATTTGTTACAAAACCCATTCCAATTGCTTCATCATCTTTCTCACATGGATCACTCCATAATATATCACACATTGCTCCTGATTTAGGTGGTTCTTCAAATCGATTTATTTTAGTAATATCAGCAATTTTATTTATTTCTGGTGATATTCCTCCATGAATAGCAATAAATTTTTCATTAATTAAACAAGCTAAAGGTAAACAATCAAATGTTTCCATTATAATTTCATATAATTCAGAATCATATTTTACTTCACATTCTTGTTTAAAATTAAAAAATGATGTCATTTGACGACATTCATGATTTCCTCTTAACATTAAAATTGTATCTTTATAATTTAATTTAAGACACATTAATAAAGTTACATTTTCAATTGAAAAAGTTCCTCTATCAACATAATCTCCTAAAAAAAGATATTTTGTGTCATCGGGATTACCTCCTACTTCTAAACACTTTAATAAATCATAATATTGACCATGTAAATCACCAACTACTGTTACTGGATCTTGTACTTTAATTATATTTGGTTCATTTTTTATTGTTTGTTTAAATAATGATATTAATTCAAGAAAATCTGTTTTTTCTATACGACCTTCTCTTGTTAAGTGATCTCTTACTGTTTTCCAATCTGGAATTCCTTTTTTTGGAAAAAGTTTGTTATGAGGAAGTGGAAGGTGAGGAGGAGGGAGAATATCTTTCATTACACGATCTTCAAATGGATCTGGAAGTGGTTCTACCATTTATCTCTTAGAATATGTTTTTTATGTTTTATTTTTTTTTTTAATATATTATGTAATTATTATTTTTTAAATAAAAATGAGAATTATTTAGTTTTTAATATTCCAAAATATTAATATATGAATAATTATTATATTATATAATTTATTTAACTTTTTTTTATTATATTATCATATTATTATTAAATTTTAAAAGAATTATTCCATCCTAAACTTTTTATAATTTTATCTTTCCAAAGTCTACTTCTGTCCTTAGCATATTTATTAAGAATAATAAAGAATGCTTTATTTTCTCCCATAACAATTCTTAATTTTTCTCCATTAAGTAACTTAGTACCTTCTTCACCATCAACAGAAATACAAGGTTCACAATGATGTCTTCCAATATTGATTTCCAAAACAGCATTTTTAGGAACAACAATAGGTCTAAATGAAAGAGAAAAAGGGCAAATAGCAGTAATAATTAAGCCTTCTACATTATAATGTAATAAAGGTCCTCTTGCACTTAAAGAATAAGCACTTGATCCAGTTGGAGTAGCAAAAATTATTCCATCACATGAAACTTCAGTAAAGTGAACTTTATCAATAGAAATTTCTAATGATATCATTTTTAAATCACTTCCTCTTTGAATTAATACTTCATTTAATGCTTTATATGATTCTCTTACTTGATTATTTTTATCTATTAATTGTGCATTAACTAAATTTCTTTTTTCAAAAATGAAATTATTTGGTATTAATTCATTTAATATTTCTTCATATTTTTCTATATCATAAATTGCTAAATAACCTAAATTTCCTAAATGGAATGTTATAAATGGAGGAAGATAATCTCTATTTTTATAACAATTATTTGCCCATAAACAACTTCCATCACCTCCTAATACTATACATAAATCACTTTTTTCTGTTTTTGGATCAAATTTTATGAAATGGTTCTTATATTTTATTTTATCATCTTCTGTTTCGAATACATTATCTGAATTTAATTCGTCAGGTTTTTCGATATAGATTTCTGTTATTTTTGGAAAATTTGATAGAAGATAATTTGAAATTTTTCTTGCGTAAATCATAGCTTTTTCTGATTCTATTCTATAAACTATAAATGGTTTTGAAAATGAAAAATTTTTAATTTCTTCCATTATAATTAAAGAATAAATTATGTTTTTTTTTATAAAAATAATAATTTTTTTTTAAAATAAATTTCTTTTAATGGATAAAGATAAAATTGAATCATATAAAACATTACCAAATCCAGAAAATTCAAAAAATAAAAGAAAAAAATCAAAAGAAAACATAGAAATATTTTCATCGAAAAATGATACTGAAATGATATCATTAAAAGAGACAAAGAAAACAATAAAAAAAGAACAAAAACAAAATTTATTACAATTAAATTCATCAAATGGAGAACTTGAAGATTTACCAATAGAAAAAGATATTCCAGTAATAAATTCTCCTTCAGAAGATAATAATATAATAAATCCATGTCATTATGGTAATTTAAAATGTTTTTGTTTTAATAAAAAAAAAGGAACTTCTTTAATTGCAATTGGACCACATTGTAAATTTTTTTTTTAATATAAAAAAATAACAAAAAAAAAATAATAATTTTTATATAATTTTTAATAGGGCCATTTTATATTTGTTTATCATCTTTTATTAATATACTTTGTGGAATTTATTTTTATGGTTTATGGAATTTAATGGATATTACAGTTAGAAATATTGGATTGATAATTTTTATAATTCAAATGTTTACTTATAATATTCTCTTTTTAATTAATCCTGGTTTACCAGAAAAAGATTTATGGATTGAAAATTATAAATCAAATGAATTAGGAAATTATAGAATTTGTAGTATTTGTAAAGTTATTATGAGAGATGAAGATGAAATTGAACATTGTGATGATTGTAATGTTTGTATTATTGGTATAATTTATTTTTTTTATTATTTTTTTTTTATTTTTATTTTTAGGTTATGATCATCATTGTCCTTGGACTTCAAAATGTGTTGGGAAGAATAATAAATATTTGTTTTATGTTTTTATTATTTTCACTTTTGGACTTTTACTTTATTTAGTTTTTGGACTTTTTTTCTTGGAAATGGAAAAATAAAATATAAGTTTATATATTTAAAGATTAATTGATTTTTTTTTTTTAGAATTTTTGGTTTTTTTTTATTTATTTATAGTCTTTTATAAAAATGTATTTATTATATTTTTTATTCTTTTATTTTTATGATATATTCAATTGTTTTTTTATTTTAGATATTTTATTTGTTTTTATTTTTATTTTTATTTTGTAGGTGTTTTTGCAACTTCCATATAAGCTTTTGATTTTTCAGTTAATGATTTTTCTAAATAAGCTTTTTTTTCATTTTGACTTTTTAATTCTTCAATCATTTGTTTTTTATTTTCATCCATTTTTTTCAGTAGAGTTTCTTTATCACTTAAAACAAAAATTCTACCACATCTATCATAAATTCTACAATTAGGATCTAAATTATTTACTTCTTTTTGTACTATTTCTTGCTTTTTTAAATTTATATTTAATGTATTACAATTTTTTGTAACTAATTGAAGAGAATAATCAATGTTCATTAATTCTTTTCTTAAGTCATATAATTCAAATGCTTTTCCAGTTGCTTCATTTTTTTTATCTGTCCTTTTTAAATATTTTAAAAATTTTTTATTTTTAATTTTTTCATTTTTATTGTTTTTAAATTTTTTTTTTTTATTTTTTC
>JAEEGK010008004.1_pt1 | contig 25082 bp, 38 predicted proteins | sample 8958771 | NCBI WGS metagenome assembly JAEEGK01 (sample SAMN16246547, study PRJNA631951) | gut metagenome | biome: gut microbiome; feature: rumen; material: SC-attached | host: Bos | place: Iran: Karaj | collected 2018-10
TGATAAGGCCAGTAAAGATTATATTCTTCATCAATATCTGGTGTTATTGACTAGAGGCATTTATGGAACATATATCTATGCCGTTGATAAGAATTTGAGAGATTATCTAAACGAACACATTAAAGTTAAAAAGGAGAACCTTAACTGATATGAAACCAGAAACTATAGAACGAATAAGAAAATTTACAACCGATAGAGACTGGGATCAATTCCATTCTCCGGCTAATTTAGCTAAATCAATTAGTATTGAAGCAAATGAGCTTCTGGAATGCTTTCAGTGGAGTGATACAGACTATGACCTACAGCACGTAAAAGAAGAGCTTGCCGATGTTCTTGTTTATTGTCGTGACATGCTTGATGCCCTGGACCTTGATGAAGACGAAATTATTAATATGAAAATGGATATGAATGAAAAAAAGTATCCGGTAGAAAAGGCTAAGGGCAGCAATAAAAAATATTCGGAACTGTAAGATTTATCCCTTCAAAATATTCCTAACGGCAATAACCCCAAGCGGCGCATACATAAACAAAAGATTCAGCCTCTGCCATAATCCTTCATAGATTATGATTTTTTGATATAATAAAATAATGGCTTTTGAAGGAAATATAATGATGGACATCAACAAGTATTTATCAGGAAATAAAGTTTCAGAAATCAGGGTAGGCCAGAGCGGCGCTAAAGTATATGAAATCAATGGCGAGCAAATCTTAAAACATGTTCAGAGGAATATGTTGAAGAACGATATGTTCGACACATATAAAAAAGAGGCTTTGTTCTATCAGAGCAAAATGAATACTTCGTCTGAATATCTCCCGGAAATATTAAGTGTGGAATTATCTGGTGATGAGATAATCATTCTTATGAAAAAGTATGCTGCTCTTGAACATTCCAATTCTGATGGCGAACTTCAAAAAATCATTAATACCTTAGTGCAGATTCATAATGATAAAATACCTGAGTTCCTGAAGAAGAACAGAAAAGAGCCTTTAGATAAAGAACGTATTGAATATTGTCTCAACGGCTGGAAAAGTGTTCTGAATGAACATCCAAAAGTTTTTGATGAAAAGGTATTGAATCCTATCTCGGAAAAGATAAATGAAATAATCAGCTGGCATAATAATGAAGACAGCCTTTTGATTCACGGAGATTTTCACTGGGATAATTTATTAAAAACTGATGATGGAAGAATCTGCGTTTGTGACTGGCAGAACGTTGCGATAGGTGGAGCTTCCGATGATTTGAGTTTTTTTATGAGCAGGCTCGGAGCAGATGGAGTTCTGGCACGAGTTCCTGCATGGAAATCCAGAGGATAGAGTAAAAGGGATTTTTGACAAATTGATAAGTGATTTTCAGACAGTGAACACAAGCTGCACCAGCAGCATGTAAAGCACAGTTCCAATGACCACGCTGAAAATTGCATTGCGTTTCCAAAGGTACGAAGCGATTACGACTGTCATGGCAATCAGTTCTGGAATTGCATGCGGTGCTTGAACTACAGAGACATCCTTAAAACAATAGACAATCAAAAGTCCCATTGCGGTATAAGGAACAACTTTCCCGAGATACATAATGTATTTAGGGATTTTTTCATTTCGTCCAAAAATCAGAACAGGAAGAATTCTTGTAGCAAGCGTAACGACTCCCATGACAAGAATTATAATTAAGGCATGCTTAAAGTCGGTCATCGCTAAGTACTCCTTCTGGTTCGATTTTTTTACGCAAGAGTGTCAGTACAATAATTATGACCACCATTGAAGGAATCAAAAATAAATCTCTTCCAAACAAAAGGCGGCAGATCAGAGTAGCGGCAACACCAAGTATTGATGGAATGTGACATTTTGAAGAAAGCCATTGTTCGATGAATACAGTTGTGAACAGAGCCGTCATTGCAAAATCAATTCCGGTTGAATTAAACTCCAGCAGCGAACCGAGCAGACCGCCAAACACAGAGCCGATAATCCACGACGACTGATTTAAGGCGGTTACAAGTACACGGTACAAACTGACATTCACACCCTCGGGCATTTTGTCTTTGCTTAACATGGCATAGGTTTCATCGCACAGCCCGTAATAAAGATACCATTTTCTGTGCCCCTCGTCTTTGTATCTGCCAATCATGGATATGCTGAAAAAAATATGTCGTGCGCTGATCATTAAAGCTGTAACTGCTGCCATAAAAAAAGAAGAATCAGCCAGCATCGCAACACTTACAAACTGAGCCGTTCCGCTGTAAATTACAAAACCAGAGAGCAAAGCCCACAGTGGTCCAAAGCCGTGCTTCTGCATAAGAATCCCGTATCCAATTCCTATAACAACAAACGTCACCATAATCGGAATGGAAGTTCGAAAAGATTCAACCACGGTTTTTTTATCGAATTTTTTCATCGCTCCATAATAGCAATTATTTGAAGAAGTTTCCAATGCAGGTGAGTGGATGAGTGGATTAAGTGTCAGTGTCCGAAAATATGCATTTTTACATTTTAATACTGTCCAAAATTATGCAAAATTCGTACTTTTGACCGTCCAAAAATATGCATTTTTCTTGAAAAACCTTTAAACACGTCTTATAATGGTATAAGAGGTTCTTATGCTCAGACGAAAAGCTTATGAAGACTTGTTAAATTGGAAAAATCAAAAAAGCCACGAAACCCTTTTGATAAAAGGTGCACGTCAGATTGGAAAAACATATCTTGTACGTGAGTTTGGTAAAAATGAATACGAAAATTATATAGAAATTAATTTTCTTAAAAACCCGAGTCTCAAGGCAATTTTTGAAGGTGAACTAACCGCACAAGAAATATACAAAAAAATGTCAGCTCATTTGCCTTCAATAAATCTTGTAAAAGGCAAAACCCTTATATTCTTGGATGAAATTCAAAAGTGTGCAAAAGCAAGAACTTCACTAAAGTTTCTTGCAGAAGATGATTCTTTTGATATTATCTGTTCGGGCTCTTTACTCGGATTGCATTATGGTCAGGATGATGATAAAGACGTTGAAGAAGTTGAATCAGTTCCAGTAGGGTTTGAACGCCAGTTCATAATGTACTCAATGGATTTTAGAGAGTTTCTGTGGGCTTATGGTTATAAAGATGAAGATATTGCCTATCTCAAAAGTTTTTATGAAAACAAACAAAAAATCCCGAATGATATAGTACAAAAATATCAATCAATAATAAAAGAATACATCGTTGTAGGCGGCATGCCAGAAGTTGTAAATGATTTTGTAACTTACAAAGATTTTAACCGTGTCCAAAGTATTCAGGAAAAAATTCTTTCTTCGTATGATGATGATATTTCAAATCATGCAAAGGGCGTAGAAAAGGTCAAGGTCAGAAAATGCTATGACAGTGTGCCACGACAGCTTGCTCGGGAAAATAAGAAATTCAAATACTCTGAAGTCGAGAAGGGTTCAACCTCACGGAAATATGCAGACAGCGTAACCTGGCTTGAAGATTCAAATCTTGTTCATGTTTGCAGGAATGTTTTTGAACCATATCTTCCGCTAAAAGCAAATTCGAAGGATTCTGAATTCAAATTGTATTATAACGATACAGGTCTTTTGCTTGCCCGTTACGGTTTCCAGACTAAACTTGCAGTCTTAAATGGAACGATCCTCGGAAATGCAAAAGGCGGTATTTATGAAAATCTGATTTCAGAAATGCTTGTAAAACTCGGCTATTCGCTTCACTATTACAAAACCGAAAACAGCAGCATGGAAATTGAATTCGTTATCGAAAAAGACGGTGGCATCATTCCCGTAGAAGTAAAAGCCGGAAATTCAGACACCCCATCTCTTAACAGCTTCCTTGAAAAGTTTAAGTCAAAATACGGAATAAAACTCATTGATGGTAATCTTGGAATATCTGAAAACAAGCTAGTGCTTCCACATTTTATGGCGATGTTTCTTTAGATACTGGGTGTTGTATACACTTCAAATTTTAAAATTCAACACAACAACCGCAGAAAGAACGAGGATAATTCCCAGCGCAGAAAGCACGGTTAGCATTTCTGAAAAACACAGGATTCCAATTATAGTTGCGACTACTGGTTCAAGGGTGGCGATGATTCCGGCCTTGCTGGCTTCTACTGTGCGAAGACCGAGGGTGTAGGTCAAAAAAGGAATTACGGCGGTTATAAGAGCGGTGAGGATGCAAAAGCCGATAAGCAGCGGAAGATTTGGTGAGTGGGCAAAGTGAGAAATCATATCACCGGGCTTGCAGATAAACCAGGAACCAAGTCCTGCAAATAAAAATGTATAAGTTGTAACTGTGTAAGGAGAATAGCGGCGCAGAGCAATTGTTCCAAGGATGCTGTAAAGTCCGTAGCCAAAGCCTGAACCAAGGCCAATCAGTAAGCCGAACAAAGTGATTCCGTTGCCGGAGATTCCAGAAACAAGGACGCAGCCGGAAAAAGCAAGAAGCAGGGCAATGAGTTTCCGGGCATTCAGTTTTTCATGGAAGAAAAGGGCCGACATGAGCATGATCCAGATTGGCGAAGTGTACAAAAGAATTGCGGCTGTAGAAAGCGGCATATTTGTAATTGCGGAAAAATAGCAGATTGTGAAAAACAAAACACTTCCAAACCCAAGTCCAAGAAAAAGCGGGATGTCGCGCAGGGCAATCTTAAAACCAGCGCGGTCAACAATAAGCTGCACCAGGCAAAAAATCAGAGCCCCAAGAGTGAGTCTTATAGAAGCTATTTGAATTGCGCTAAAGCCATAGCTTTCGAGTTTTCTTACAAAGATTCCCATGCTGCCCCAAAAGCATGCTGCGATGATGATTAAAAGTGGGCCTAGATTTGTTTTTTGTTTTTCCATTGAATCATATTATATCATATTGTAATATTTGTGTAAGGAAGGTTTATGAACAAAAATCAGTTTGCCCGAACCAGGCTTACATTCGGAAAAGACAATATGGAAAAGCTCTACAAGTCCCGCGTGATTGTTTTTGGCATTGGCGGGGTAGGCAGCTATGTTGTTGAAGCTTTGGTGCGTTCCGGGGTTGGGGCGATTGATATTGTTGATGATGATAAAATCTGTCTTTCAAATTTGAACCGCCAGCTTTTTGCGCTGCAGTCTACAATCGGCAGGGACAAGGTTGATGTTGCCGAAGAGCGTATTCATGATATTAATCCGGACTGCAAGGTTACTAAATGGAAGACCTTCTTTATGCCAGACACCGCCGACCAGTTTGATTTTTCGCAGTATGATTATATTGTTGATTGCATTGATACGGTGACAGGAAAGCTTGAAATTATCACCCGTGCAAAGGCGCTTAAAAAGCCGGTTATCAGCTGCATGGGGGCTGGGAATAAGGTTGATCCGACTAAGCTTAAGGTTGCTGATATTACACGCACTTCTGTTTGTCCTCTGGCGCGGGTTATGCGTAATGAATTGAAAAAGCGCAACATCAAACGGCTTAAGGTTGTGTTTTCAACAGAGACTGCAATTCCTCCGCAGATTGATGAGGTGGACTCGGAGGTTGAAGATACTTCTGGGGTGACTCCTGAACGAAAAGGAACTCCAAAAAAACAGGCTCCTGGCAGCAATGCTTTTGTTCCTTCTGTTGCCGGTATGATTATTGCTGCAGAGGTTGTGAAAGATTTAACTCAGTTTCATGTGACTGATTTGTTTAGGGAGTAGGGAGTCTACAATTCAGACACACTAATTTCTGCATCCGCTCTTTGATTTTTTATCGCAATTTGAAAGTCATCTTCGTAAATAACTTCTCCTGGCGGTTCGGTGCATTTTGACATATAAAGCTTGAGGCCGTATTTGTTTGCCATGGCCCGGTAAAAATCCATCTGTTTGTAAATGTCGTTTCCTTGCGGAGTGTCCTTAAACCAGGTTGTGGCATTGTCTGGGTTGCCCTGTTCGTAAAATGGAGGAACGGGAAGAACCTTTTCAAAGTATTCGCGGTTCTTCCAGTATTCGACAGTTTCTTCTTGGGTCAAAGTTTTGGACTCTACGAGCTTCCATATTGCAGTAAAAAGCCCTCGTGGCTGCTGAGTCATATATGCGATGTCGGCGGTGTGGATTCTGTAATAGGTCATAAGTCGCTCTTTAATTATTCAAAAGATAACTTATTATACTATAATTTTAAGATATATGAAGATAATTTAAATTTCGATTTTTTTGAGGCAGGTTTTGAGCTAAAAAAGATTTTTCAAAAACTTGACGACCTGTGAATTATAGTTTACACTTATATTATGTATGAAGTTAGACAGACATCTGTATTCTCTAATTGGCTTAAAAAGCTAAAGGACAATGTTGCAAAAGTTTCTATTGCCAGGCGGATTGTCAGGTTAGAAAATGGCAACTTTGGAGATTCAAAATCTGTTGGTGAAGGAGTTTTTGAATTGCGAATAGATGTTGGCCAAGGCTATAGGGTCTACTTCACGAATAAAGATAATACAATAATCATCCTGCTTGTTGGAGGTGACAAATCTTCACAAGACAAGGATATAAAAGCCGCTAAAGATATGGCAAAGGAGGTTTAAAATGTTAGAAACCACAAAATTTGATGTTGCAGATTATCTCGATACAGAAGAACTCAGAGAAGATTATCTTGAATTAGTTTCAAAAGATGGAACTCCTGAAGAATTACTCAAAGCTATAAACGATGTAGCAAGAGCGCGAGGTATGGCAAAAACTGCCAGAGAAGCTGGGATAACAAGAGAAGGTCTTTACAAGGCACTTTCTCCAGATGGTAATCCAGCCTTTTCTACAGTTTATAATATTCTTCATGCCATAGGATATACTCTAACTCCAACTCCACTTTCAAAGAGAGTGTAAATTTTTTGAAATTGAAAAAGCACGTATCTTCAATCATCCCATTTGATCCTCAAACCCAGTATGCCGTAATCAAAAGTTCAATCTGCACAGGTGAAAAGGTTGCCGGCTTTAAGAACAAAACAGACGGGCATTTTACAGAAGTCATGGTGATTCAGTCTCCTGCAGATGAGGCAGCCTTCAAAAAACTTTATAATCTGGAAAGTGTGAGGAAGGAATACTAACGTGGAACTTGTAAAAAAGATTTTTGATTGTGTTGAAATTTACAAACTCAAATCTCGTACTGATAATCGCGGGCCGATGACTTATGCTTATGAAGACTGTATTGATGGATTTGAAATCAAAGAAACCCGCGTTTACACCATGCCGCAGAAAGGGACTTTTTTTGGGATTCATTATAGTGATGAGGTAACTCCATTTTCTAAGCTTGTTTCTGTAGTGCAGGGTAGGGGAATGGACTATGTTGTGGACCTTAGAAAAGATTCTGCCACGTATCTTAAATGGGAAGCTGTTGAATTAAGTGCAGACAACACCCTTGCTGTTCTGGTGCCGGCAGGAATCGGACACGCATTCATATCTTTGGAAGATAATACAATTCAGCTTTTTGCAATTAATAAAACCGGGAAGGATGGTTATTCAAAACAAATAAACTACGTCGACCCGAAAATTGGATTAAAGCTTGAGATTCCAATCACTCAGATTTCTGATTACGATTCAAACGCGCCGTTTCTGGAGGAAGATTAGATATACAAATTCCTTCCCGGAGTTTTAGAGTTATATGGTGTAAGCTCAAAGCCTTTGCCGCTGACTGCACAGCTGATCATTTTCTTTGTAAGTTCAGGAACGCTTTCATTAGCCAAAGCTTCTTCGGGATCCATCCAGACAACCTGGTCGTTTTCGTCGCCATCGGAACGGGCTTCGCCTTCTACATAAATTGCTTCAAAAACAGCATACCAGTCTTTGGCACTGAATCTCATACCAATAAGCTTTCCGGCTTTTACAGTGATGCCTGTCTCTTCCTGATATTCGCGTACCAAAGTCTCTTCCGGAATCTCACCAAAATTAACATAGCCGCCAGGAATAATGAACATGCCTTTGCCGGCTCCATAAGTATGACGGGCCAGCAAAACTTTCCCATCTCGAATACACACACCGCCAACCGACTGGCTCCAATTTGTTTTTTCGATATCTGCTTCTGACATAGCAATCTCCTTAGTGATTATAGTATAGGTAGTTTACACCCTGCAAGAATCTCTTTTGCAGAACGTTTAATGTCTTCAATAAGTTCTGGTGGATTAAGCGGCCTTGCACCACCACCAAAAGACAAAATCCATGCCGCTGCCTGACCAAGCTGATTTGTTTCAAAAGAAAGATAAACTGAGCCGTCTGGATTTTCACGGATGGTCTGACCATTGTGCCAGGTGCGCTCCATTACATAAGTCTTCAGCCCCTTAACAAACTCAATTTCAACTTTGACCTTTTCTCCGGTAAAACCCCAGGCTCCCATCTGAACATCAATGTGGTCTTCAAGTTTAAAATCCTTTGGAATAGAAAACTTGTCTTCAGTAATCCGGCAATTTCTGATACGAGGCATGGCCCACAAACGAATTGCCTCCGAAGAATGCGAATATCCAAGCAAATACCAGCTGCCTTTCTGGCAGATGATGTGATAAGGATCAAACAGACGTTCCTGATATTCAGAATCCTTTGCGGTTTTGTATTCTAGCTTCAAAGTGCGGTGGAGTTTGGTGCCCTTGAGGACAGCTTCAAAAACTCCGTCTTCCATTGTGGTGATAGGATCAGAAATAAAGTGGACCTCGTTGTTTATAAGTGCAGAGTCAACGGTAATGCTGTCCGGGAGCATCTTAATTAATTTGTTCATCAAGTCCCGATAAGATTTTTCCATTGGAGTATTTTTGTATTGTTCCAGAAGCGGAAGAATTGTAGAAAGGGTAAGGAGCTCTCCTTCTTTAAGCATGACCTGATTCAGAGAAAAAGTGGAATCCGTGTAGTAGTATCCGTTCTTCTTAAAATCAAATTCTATCGGTGCATCATATTCGTCGCGTAAAATATCAATGTATCGCCCAAAAGTACTTCGGCTGAAATTAGTTCTCAATTTTTCATTCAGTTTATTTGCGTTCGGATATTCACCGTTTCTGATAGATTGTTCAATCTGAAACAAATACCGAAGCATATGAGTAGCGTTTCGCTGTTCTGTAGTCTTCTTTTTCTTCTGTGCCATAAAAACTCCTATAAAAATTATATCACATTTTTTTTAAGGGTGCATCATTATCTGCGACACCCCTTATTGTATAATTTATCATGTAGATAAGGAGGTACTATCATGAATTCACAAATCTTAATCAAGACAACCAATGACTGGTTCGAATTCTCAAAGAGCAAAACAGGTCAGCTCGATTACGTTGGTAAGTGGGAAAACAACGCGCTCCCAAATGTCGAAGGCGCACAGGAATTTGTTTCAAGTACTTTTCATTCTCCATGCTGGTATGTATACATCCAAAGCGAATTGAATTGCAATCCTACAGTGTATGTAGCTCCAGAAGTTGATGTTTCAGACAAAGATACTTTTGATTATCTTATTCACATTGGCCCGGTGCTTGCCGCAGTTGAATCAAAGAACTCTCTTCTTGCAGGTGAACTGTTTCTCCGCCGTCGCGAGGTTTTCGAAAAGTTTGCACAGCTTACTCAATATATTCTTGAGCCGCTTTGTGTAGAAATATTGTTCTCTCTCTGCTACGGAAAGATGAACAACATTGACGCGGACAATATCCCGCTGATTTTCGAGCCCGCCAAAAAAAAGCTCGACTATGATTCTTCCCGCGAAAATCTTGATCAGGCCTTCATGCGCTGGTTCAAGAAAAATACTGCAACACTCACTTTGCCGCTTGTTGGAACCAATTTCTATCACTGGGATGAAAACATCGAGCCCGAAGCTCTTTCAAAGCTCACAGATAATTTGAATCCTGAAGATTTGCCAGCCGCCGCAGAAAAAATCCGCAACGCTAAGCACAGCTTCTATGAGTCGCTCAAGGTGTCCGTACAGGCCGAGCCATATAATCATGTAGATAAGAATTCAATTCTCGTCTGCATCGAAAATGTAGAAGCCAAGCTCTTTGGAAACCCTGGTCTTGAAAAAGCCGGTCACATCAGAGCTCTTGCAGCAAAAATCATCCGCGAAGCCAAGCCTAAAAAGATGTCTTACACCTGTAAGCTCAGTGCTTTGAGTTATCGCGAGATTGTTGTTCAGTTTACGGTGTAGAAGGAAGGAGGTAAATATGAAAATGACCTACGTAGAACCAGATGCATATTTTACAGATAGCATGAAAAAAATACTTGAAGAAGGAGAAACAGACTCAACAAAAGAGCCAGATAAAAAATCCGCAAAGAAACAATCCAAACAAAAAAAGCCACAAAAGGAGGCAAACCATGAGAAATGAAGCAAAACAAGGATTGGCAAAACTTTTAGGGTTTATAATATTTATTCTGCTTGTAAGATGGGCTAATGCTGCTCCTTTATTGTAGGGAAGTGGTAGAGCTGGTTTGTTATGAGGAGTTATAATCGATAAAAGGAGGTTCTTTTGAAACAGAAAATCTATAATTCTTTATACGGTGCCATAGTCGCCGATGCTCTGGGTGTTCCTGTTGAATTCAAAGACAGAGATTATTTGAAGGAAAATCCGGTTACCGACATGACCGGCTACGGAACCTATAACCTCCCAAAAGGCAGCTGGTCTGATGATTCGAGTATGCTGCTTTGTCTTGCAGAAAGCCTTGGTCGTCTTGGAAAAGTTGATTATGACGACATTATGAAAAACTTTCTGGACTGGTACAAAAAGGCCAGGTTCACTCCGGATCATCATGTCTTTGATATTGGTATGACATGCCAGACTGCTATTGAAAACTTCCGGCAAGGAACAGAAGCCTTAAATTGCGGCTTGTCCGATGAACGTAACAACGGCAACGGCTCTCTCATGCGCATATCCCCTCTACCATTTTATCTTTTCATAAAATATGGCGCCCAGGCAATGGATAAGGACGAATCGTTTGAGATAATTCATAATATTTCAAAGCTTACCCATGCGCATCCAATTTCTCTTATTGGCTGTGATATCTATTGTGCAATAATGCTTGAAATTATAAATGGAACTAAAAAGGAAGAACTCCTGCCCAAAGCCCTTCCAAAAATTGGTGCGTTTGTAAGGAATCATCCGGAATACACAGAAGCACTTTCCAAATATGAAAGAATTACACATCAAAGCTTTGCAACTCTCCCAGAAAAAGAAATAAAAAGCACAGGTTATGTTGTAGATTCCCTGGAGGCAGCTCTCTGGTGTTTCCTGACCACAGAAAACTATCGCGATTGTGTTTTGAAAGCAGTAAATCTTGGGCACGACACAGACACCATTGCTTGTATCGCCGGCAGTCTTTCAGGCCTTTACTATGGAGAGATTCCGGAAGACTGGATTAAATCTATAAGAAATAAAAAACTGGTTGATAAAATCATTGATGATTTTTTTATTTCAATAGATAAGCAGTGAAAAAACATCGCAATGTAATTATCTTTGTTTTTTCAAAATTCTATGTTATATTATAATTAATGGAGGTATTGATATGAGTGATAAACAGATTGAATATTCTGTTTTCTGTATCGAGAATGTAGCTCAACGACTCGGAAAATCTGGCTCAGAAGTTTTTCAGATTCTCAATTCATCAGGCCTTCTACATTCTTATATCATCCCTTCTTATGAAGCTCTCCACACTCAGAGTAAACAGTACATTGTAGATGAAATTGTTTCAGTATTGCGTGAAAGGAATCTTGTAGCATGAAACTTTATCATGGTTCAAAAGATATTGTAGATAAGCCGCTTGTTTCCTATGGCCGCGATAACCTGGATTTTGGTAAGGGCTTTTATACCACAAGTGTTCAGGCTCAGGCAGAAAAGTGGGTTCAGCGTTTTATTTTGCTTGGTCACAAAGGATATATCAATGTATATGATTATGACGAGACCAAAGCCAGAACAAAATACCGATATAAAAATTTTCCGGAATATAACGAAGAATGGCTGAATTTTATACTTGCCTGTAGAAATGGTTCAAAGATTTATCAGGATTATGACATCATAGAAGGTGGAATTGCAAACGATAAAGTTTTTAATACAGTCGAACTTTATTTTCAGAATCTCATCGACAAAGAAACTGCTTTATCTCGCCTCAAATATGAAAAGCCAAACAATCAGATTTGTTTTATAAATCAGAAAGTTCAGGATGCTGTTCTTCACTTTGAATCATATTATGAACTAAAGGGAAATAATTGATGACCGCCGACGCAACTCTTTTACAGATGAAATACGCAAGAATAATTTCTCTTCTTTCAAAAAAAGCAAACATCGACGAAGAAAAAGCCATGGAACTTTTTTACAAATCAAATACTTACATGTTTATGAGCAAAGGCATCAGCGATTTCCATTGCTTGAGCGATGCATATCTTGTTGAAGAAATTATGCTTGAGCAGAAATCGATATAACTAATACTAAACTATTCACATATTCGAATCTCTCATCAAATATGCTATAATACCCCCATGAAACAATCGAACAACTTTCCGCAGCAGACACACTTCATTGGGGTGCTTGCCTCCGAAGATATAACCGCAACTTTGGAGGATTGTCGCCGCTACATGAATGAAGCTTATGGCTGCCGTTCCGGGCATTCAACTCCAATTCATGTTACGCTGGTTCCGCCTTTCAGATTACCGGAAGAGTATTCAACTGAAGATCTGGCACTGGCAATAGAAAAAGAAGTTCTTCCAAAGGGGCTGGGATTTACAGCCAAAGTGAACAACTTTGATGCCTTTGGCGACCGCACAATTTTTGCAAAGGTTGAACATGACCAGAAGTGGACAGTTTTGCGTGACGCTGTTTTAGTATCTGTGATTAAAGCAGCTCCCGGCTGTACCAAAAAAGATCAACGCCCGTTTACGCCTCATCTTACTGTGAGCAACAGAGACATTCCTTCAGGTGTCACAAGCAATGCGCTCGAGGTTATGAATGAACTGAACCTTGTAGAGGACTTCCCGGTAAACAACATCACAATTTTTGAACGCAAGGGGAGCCGCTGGGAAACCGCAGTTTCACTGGAGATTTAGAGATAAAAGTGTAGGGGGATAGAAAATGACATTCGACGGCTCTCAGAAAATCATTGGTAAAGGTGCACAGGCAGAAGTTCTGCTGTACCATGGATTTGCTTACAAGGTTTATAATCAGTCTTATCCTGCAGAATGGATTGCTTTTGAAAAACAACAGCAACAGGCAGTGAACAAGGCTGGCCTCTGTTCTGTAAAATATTACGATACAGATGATTCTCATATCATCAAGATGGATTTAGTTGAAGGCGACCAGCTGGAAAAATCAGTTCCTAAAGCTCCCGAAGAGGGCTTTAAGCTTCTTGCAAAGGCATTTCGTTTTGTCCATGAAGCAGATGCCAGCGATACAACAATTCCACCGCTAAGTGCAACAGCAGGTCTTATGCTTTCTGAGGAAGAAAAATCAGAAGTACTTCCAGTGATCGCCCGCCTGTCACAAAAATACAAAAGCTGCATCTGTCATCTGGATATGCATTTCCTAAACATCATGATCCCAAATGATACAGCCCTGATTGCAGATAAAATCAATTATACCATCATCGACTGGATGAACACACGAGTTGCACCCCCGGTTTTTGATTACGCACGAACCTATGTGATTTTCAATGAGTTTGCAAAAGACGCCCTTGAGTTCTACAAAGCTGCAGTCTGGGCGGACGTCCAGGCACTTGGAATTTCCGAAGAAGATTTCTTTGAAGCTGTAAAAGTCTGTACTGTTTTGCGTAGTAAAGAATAAAAAAGCGAGATATAAAATGAATGACCTAACCCCAATCCAAAAAGAAATAGTCACCGCGCTTGAGCAGCTTAAGGAAAAGTCTTTAATTACAGAGGCTGTTCTTGCCAAAAAGGTGAGGGAAAACGCAAAAATCCAGGGAAAGAACAAAGCCGGAATCAGCCTAAAAGATCTGGAAGTTTGCCTTGAATATCTTGCCCAAAACAGCCAGCTCACTTTTGCACTCCACGTGAACAGCGCGAATGATATTCTCATAAAGAAAGAAGTTGCCTTTAAGCTGTTGGAAAGCGATGCCAAAAAACGCCGTCAGTCCAGCGAAAAATCAATTTCAGTCCTAACCAACGGCGACCTGCGAAATAAAAGTTCCGGCGGCAAGGTACCCAAGAAACGCAGTGACAGAAAGAAGGTTGATTTTAGAAAGATAGAGGATTTTGAATAAGACGGAGTTATTCCTCACTTATTTCCCAAACGGATCCTTACTCTGATCCACAGTCAACAGCTCGTTAACATCAACCCCATAAAGTTGCTTCTGCAGATTCTTGACTACTTCATCGTAGTTGTAGGAAAGCTTTTCAACCATCTGGTCATCCAAAGCGGCTTTTACCAAAGGAGATGGATTGTATTTTGCGGCGCGGGCAAAAAGGTCGTTTCGGGCAACGGCTTTTGTTGTGACTTTTAGTTGTTCTACGATTTTAAGAACTTCAATATCGTCTTCTTTGTCGCTTGTATTTCCAGGTTTTATAAATCCACTCTGGACAATCTTTTTGCTGGTATCGTAATAAAAAATATTTTCGGATTCTCGCGGCTGCAACTCCTCATCTTCCTGCTGCAGATTTCTTGCAATAACTGTACCAAATCTTAATTTAGTAAGTCCTTCAGTTTTTGGGGTAAGCAGCTGGGAATCTTCATACAAAACAGAATCAAAAATAACAACGGCACTTTCAGAAGCTAAGGCAATATCACTTTGGGGAATCCAAAAATCAATCGAATCATAAACGGCATGAAAGTAATTTTCATCCTTTATATTTGCTTCCGGTTCATCAGAATTACTTGCAAGAAGAATTTCTATAATATCGTTGTTTTTCAAGCTGAAAATTGAATGCATGTTTTCGTCGCGGCCCTCAAGATAAAGCTTAGTCGAAGGCGAAAGAACAATGGCAGAAACAAAACGGTCAGGCTCCCGAATGTTTTCCTGTGCAGATTTCAAATCATAATCAACCACAAGTTCCGCATTTTCAATAGCATTTTTATCTTTTTTAGCACAAGAAGCCAAAGCCACGACCAGCACACAAACACATGCCCAAAAAACAACTCGAATTTTCATACCTTTAATTTTACAAAATAGAATGTAATAGTTCAATATTTTAGCCGAATAAGGTAAAATACAGGTGAGGGTAGAACCCAGGAGGACCGCTATGTTCCATTTCAAAAAAGGCAAACAGCAGGAGCTTTCCGAAAAAGAAGCAAAACGCGTAAACGAAAAATTCAATTCGTTCAAAAATAAACAGTACTCAGAAGACGACATGAACAAGGTTTTTGACAACGAAGAAACCATTCTCAATAAAATGGACAATAAGTATCTGGGCGGTTTTATAGAAGACATAAAACTCTACTTTTCCATGCTCAAAGATTTTTTCACAAAGAAATATACAAAAGTCCCTGTAGGAACAATCGTAGCAGTTGCGGCAACACTTTTGTATGTGCTCGCCCCAATAGACCTCATCCCGGACTTCATGCCGTTCGTGGGCTTCCTCGATGATGCAGGAATCGTCACTCTTTGTATAAAAGGCTTTAAGGCCGACCTCGAAACCTACAAGGAATACAAAGGTCTTAATTAATGACTGCATATTGGAAAAGGGTAGCCGCAAGACTCTTCAGATTAAGCCGGGCCGCAGTAAACGCAGCAATCCCCCCGGTGCTCCAGGCTTCCCTGAATACAGCATACGACCTCATCGAGCAAAAACTCCGCCAGATTTACAAAAAAACAATCCGTAATGCCGCAATAACCCTTGCCATAAATGTAGCAGGAATGCTCATCCTCATTTTTCACCCGTTCGGCACCAAGGTCGCAACCTGGCTCAGCATGCCATTTTTCACAGCAGCATTTATCTTCTGGCTTGTACGCCTCATCCTTTACTGCAAAAACTACGGCCGCGTAACACTTGCAATTACAAAAAACGTCTTCCGCCAGCACAGCCTTTCAAAAGGAATCAGCCGCTTCATTACAGAACAATACCCTTTGGTAACCTGGACCTACGCCGGAATAGACCTTGCCGCAACCCAGTTTTCAGCCCTCAAAGAAATCCCACGCCTTGATGACCTGGTAAAACTTTTCATCCAGAACTTCTACAAACGCATCGCTCTGTTCGTAAGTATCCTGGCCTTTTATACAATCACAGTCTATTGGATTATCAAACCAATTTTGATTAATTATGCCGTGATGCACTGCTAATGGAGCGGTACCGTGCAAAACTTCCTCCTTTTTGATATAATCTTCTCATGAGCAATTTAGTGTACGAAAATAAAAAAGAGATTTCTTCGGCGTTCATTGATTCGTCGGTAAGGTTGGGAACTGCACAGACTACAGTGCTTGTTCAGGATAATGTTACAGAATGTTTTAAAAGCTTTGACTGCGATGGGGTTACCTATAAGAAAAAGTATAATGCCTTCTGGGTTTTCTCCAAGGCAAAGTTCAAGTTTTTTTCGCGCCCGGCCTGGAACGATTTTGTAACAGTAAAAACCTTTCCAATAAATAACAGCGGAATCCGCACAAACATCAACACTCAGATTATAGATTCGCAGGGAAAGCCTGTTGCAAATGTTAAACAGGAAGCCTGTGTCTTAAGCTTCGAAAATCACAGGCCTGTAAAACTTTCGGCCGTTGAGTTCCCTTCAGAAGGTTTCCCAGATCCAGTCCTTGATGAGCCTTTTGAACGATTCCCTTCAGATTTTACAGAAGATGAATTTGTATACGATCAGGTTATCCGCTACTGTCATATAGATATGTCTCATCACATGAATAACTGCGAGTATGTCCGCCTTGCGCTGAGTGTTTTTTCTGAAGAGTATCTTCTGGCCCATGAGCTTACCGAAATGGAAGTTCACTACACCGGCGAAAGTAAGGAAGGGCAGACTCTCAAGATTTACAGACGTGATTGCACCGACTGTCCTGGAAAAACTTATGTGCACATAAAAGAAGGCGACAGGTGTGTGTTTGAATGCTGCCTTTTGTTAAAATAAAAGTGCGGGCGTTCCCGTCCGTTTACACGGCCGGTCGGCAGTTCCGCAATTCCCTAACGGTCAGCCGCTTCCCTCGCTCCTTTCAGTCGCTCAGTCCAGTGGCCCGCTACGCGGTTGCTCCATTGCCTAACGCAAAGAAAACCTTTACAAATGTGTAAAAATCGTATAATACCATATAAGCCGCAATTATCACTTCATGCACAAAAAATCAAAAATATTGTGCACGTCTTGACAATATGCACAAAGTGTCGGAAAATATAAAAGATGACAAAACTTCCATATAATTTAGATTTTAATGATATCCAGATTCTCAAAGCTCTTAATAATGCTAATCATAAGCTTGGACAGCTTAATGGTGCTATTAATCTATTGCCAAATCCTTATGTTATCTTTAATGCAATTACTTTAGGCGAAGCAAAAGAATCTTCCGAAATAGAAAACATCGTAACAACCTTCGATGAAATCTTCAAAGAAATGTCTTATTCAAAAACAAATCCTGCCTCAAAAGAAGTTTTGAATTATCGTCAGGCCATGCTCAGAGGTTATAATCTTATAAAAGAAAATGGATTTCTGAGCGTAAATCATATAATCGAAATTCATCACATTGTTGAACCGGAAGCAGGAGATTTAAGAAAACTTCCCGGCACAGTTATTATGAACACAAAAACGGGCCAAACCCTTCATACTCCTCCACAAAGCTATGAAGAAATTTCTGATTATCTTACAAATCTTGAAAAATATATGAATAACAATGATCTGGAAGATACAGATGCAATCTTAAAAATGGCAGTAATTCATTTTCAGTTTGAATCTATTCATCCTTTTTATGACGGTAATGGAAGAACCGGACGCATGATAAACATTCTGTATTTAACTCTTACAAAAAAACTTGATATTCCTATTTTGTATTTGAGTAAGTATATAAATCAGAACCGCAAAAAGTATTATGAATTATTAAATGCCACACAGCAGAATTTGTCTCATATTAAAGATTTCATATTATTCATGATTCAGGGAATTGAACAGATGGCTGAATTTACCCTTAATTTTATTACTTCTTTTATGAAAACTATGGATGAGGCTTCAGCTCTTATTAAAGAACGATGTCCAAAGTTTTATTCTCAGGAACTTGTTGAACATCTGTTCTATGATTTTTATACAAAAAACGAATTCCTCTGCGAAAAACTTGGTATCACAAGAAACACTGCAAGTAAGTATCTTCATGAGCTTGCAGAAGCAGGTATTCTTGTAGAAGAAAAAGTAGGAAAAACCAAGCTTTATAAAAATGCATTCCTGTATAATTTAATCAGGTTATGGTAGCCCACATCTTCCCAACTTCCTCTTTATACATCTTCTTCAACTCCGGCGGATTCAAAATCTTCACAGCAGACCCAAAATGCAAAACCCAGTACAGCGTTTCCTGCAGCTGGTTCGACTCAAAGCTCAGATGCACGTTCCCTTCCTTATCCTGAAAGCACTTCTGATTTTTATGCCAGGTCCTTTCCAGAATATAAGTATTAATAGATTTATCAAAAACAAGCTCAAACTTAAGTACCGGAAGCTCGTTGTTCCAGATTCCAAAGTTGGGGTCAATGTGAACCTTGCTTTCGTAGTCGGGGTCGGGCGCAAACTCATCAAGCAGCACCAGGTCCTTCATGCGCGAAAGGTTATAGGTGCTGTACTTATTGTGCTTGTGACAGAAACCCACGGCATACCAGTCGCCCTTCTGGCAGTAGATTTTGTAAGGGTCAAGCTTGTGCGCCGAATGCGTAGTGCTACTTATAGAACGATACCCGAACGAAACAGTTTTATGCGTCTTGATGGCCTCAAAGATTTTATTAAAAACATCACTGTCAATCGCCGGCAGCGGATCCGAAATAAACTGCACGTTATTCAAAAGGCTGGACTGCACCTCCACCTGGCTTGGCAGCATCTGCGAAATAGTGCCGTAAACCTTTGTAATAGTTTCTTTAAGCGGAGTATTATCATACCGTTCCAAAAGCGGCAGGATTCCGGCCATAGCAACAAGCTCCCCTTCGCTTATCAGAACGTTTTTCACAAAGAAAGTTTCATCAGTGTAGTAGTAGCCCTTGCGCAGCCTGTCATATTCAATAGGCGCATTATAAAAAATCTTAAGCTCCTCCAGGTCCCGCAGAATCGTACGCCTAGAAACCTCCAGCTCCTTCATAAGCCGTTCCACACTAGGGTAGGCAATAGACTGAATAGCCTTTTCCAGCCTCAAAAGCCTGAGCGACTTAACATGACTTTCCCTTTGTTTTTTCTGTTCTTCTTTACTCATACAAATATTGTAACATCAAAACCAGATTTTACAATGCCTAAGTATGACACTCTAATCTTCCAGCTTTATAACTTCTTCCACATGTAGCTTATAGTATTCTGCCAGCGGAAATCCCGTATCAATACAAACGGAATCTAACCTGCCTTTAGAATCATAAAGTTCCGCAGAGCATTTGTAAGCAATATTATTCCGTAACAGCCAGCTTTCCTCGCCAATATATCTTACTTTATAATCAACCTTTTTTTCTGTCATCTGGTCGTAGTGAACCCTGTTTTTCCTCACTTCAATATTATCAAATAAATCAAAAATCTTTTCGCACTCTATAAGAAGCTTTGTAGTTTGAGGACAGGCTGCATCTTTTCTAGGCGCCCACATCAAAACCGAAAGTTCTGCGTTCTCGTCAATAATAGTACATTTAATAGACAGATTTTCAATGTCATCATTAATCACAGGTTCCTTATAAATAGTCTTAAAATCAAGCGCACTGATATTTTCAAAAAGCTGCTTAAACTCTTCCTGTGAAATTGTTTTATCAACAGGTTCAAACCAGTTTCCCCGTTGAACCAATTGAAAACTCACCTTTACTTCTTTGTCATCTGGTTCAATTGTAAATACCTGCTTTGGCTTTACACCTTCAGGAATTTTAGCTTCAATAACTATTTTCATATAAACCTCCTTGTTTTACCGGCAATACTCATCTAATAAATTCGTATTCTGCACATCGCGGGCGCAGGTAACTATTCTAAAAATGTCATGAATATTAAACTCTTCTTTTTCAGGCTTTCGCAAAAGTTCGGTAACCCTGCAAAAAATATCCATTGTGTTTTTGTCCACAAAATAATCTATAGGGGAGTTAACACCTTCAATATTCCATTTAGGCCGTCCGCCAAGTTCACAGTATTTTTTAATTGCATGATACGATTTTAATTTAAAAACCGCATAATACAGTTTCAAATCTATTTCCGTGATATTATATTTTTTAAGTTCATCCAGCCTACCTGATTTACAGTAATCCTCAAAACATTCATCAGCACAAAATATTTCTTCCGGGTCATTTTTATCACCATAGATATGCTCAATATAATCTTCAATAATAATGTTTTGATTTTTGAATCCGGTATCGGCACAAAGCATTTCTAATATCTTTTTATTCCTTTCATAAATTGCATCGTAGGGTGCACATTTGTAAAGACAATCGCCTAAAATAATTTTAATACAAACACAAATCATATACACAGGAAAAGGCTTACAAAACCCGCCGATATCCGCAAGGCTTTCCTTATCATAATTTCCGCTTTGCAGAATCTGCTTTACAGCATCGTAATCACAATTAACAATAGCGTGAACAAGATTATTGTCCTTAAAAAGCTTATGTTTCATAGGCAGCTCCTTACTAAAAAAAATTATACAGTACAAAAATCATTTAAAGGTAAAGCGCAGATTGACATTTTTAAAATCCCGAATGATAATGTAAGTATGAGTAAATTATCCCAGGAACTACTTTTAGATCTGGAAGATTTTATTAGCGAAAAATATATAGATATAAGCAACCTCCAGTTTCAAAAAGCACGTCCTTTTGGCAAAAATGCTTCTCTTGATCAAATCCTTAAAGAACAGGCAGAAACCTTCCGCGATAAGTTGTTTTCAATGATAAAAGCAAAAGGTCTGGATGAAGTTGAAATTTATAAAAAAGCAGGTATGAGCCGCCAGGTATTTTCAAATATAAGAAGTGACCCGCAGTATCATCCCAAAAAAAATACCATTTTTGCCTTAGCTGTTGGTATGAACTTAAGTATTGATGAAACAGCCGACCTGTTGGATGCAGCCGGTTATTCTTTTACTCGTACAAGCAAAACCGATTTAATAGTTCAATATTTTATGTTCCAAAAAGAGTATGATATTGATTCAATTAATGAAGCCTTAGTTAAATACCAGTTAGAAACTTTATAAAAAATCGCAAAATAAATTTTCACAATGCCATTCTCTGGCACTTTGACCCTGTATAATCGATTTTAGAAAATGCAGATTATGCAAGGAGAAAAATATGTTTGAACTTATTATTATTCTTACTTTTGAGCTGTGGTGTGTTTTTGGCTTCCTTCTTTTAGAGAATACAGGATGGAATTTCAAAAGGTTTGTTGTTAGAAAGATTAAAAAATAAACAAAGGAGGTTTAAAATGGGTTTTATAGCTTTTATTTTCGTTATGCTTGTAATGTTAATTATTGCTGGTTGTGTTAGCTCAAGTGGTAACGGTTCTCGTCCTGTTTATTATGGCGGCGGTTATTCTTCTGATTATGATGAAGACGATTACGAAGATTTTGCAGAAGATGAAGATGACGATTATGCCGACTTTGAAACAAGCGCTGCCAGAGGTGACAGAGATTATTTTTCTGACGATCCAGCCCAGGATTACAATTCTTACTATGCCCAAGTCGCAGATGATGCAATGATGGGAGATGAAGGGGCAATTGAAGAAATGCTGGGAGAGTTTTAAAAGCTTTTGAAGCATAAGAAAGCTGTTGCAAAACTTATACATCGCTAAAGCAGGGACAGATTTCAAGAAATTATATTCGAATTGTTTAAAGATCTGGTCCTTTTTGTAAATTCTTGATAAGCTGAAATTATGACAAATAGTAATCGTTGTTTATATAACAGTGATATAAAAACTTTTCTCAACAAAGAAAGAGAATCTATTCTTGGTATTTTATGTCAACAATATCATGGTGATGCTTTAACAACAACAAGAGAAGCTTGGATAGGTGAAATTGACGTATTAAAAAAACAGCTTGCTTCATGGAAAGAATCTAACGGACAGATTATTTTTGAATATGATATTCCTCGTTTAGGAAAACGAATTGATGTAGTACTGTTGTTACGTGGAATTGTTTTCTGTCTTGAATTCAAAGTTGGTGAATCTAAAATAAATGAAAAAGATGTAGACCAGGTTCTCGATTATGCTCTAGACTTAAAAAACTTTCATAAGTTTAGTCATGATAAATTAATTGTGCCAATTCTTATACCCACTAATTATTCAAAAATATCGTCTGTAATTCAAGCTTCTGTTTATGATGATAGAGTTATTAATCCTCTTATAACTGGAATAACAGGAATTACCAATTTAATTACAGAAGTAATAAAACAGTTTCCTGCAGAATTACCTATAGACGAAAACTGGGTAATAAGTCCTTATGCGCCAACACCTACAATAATCGAGGCTGCAAAAGCTTTATATGAAGGTCATTCCGTAGAAGACATAACAAGGCATGAGGCAGACAAAGTAAATACTGATAAAACAATTGCATATATTCTAGAGGTTATTAAAAAGAGTAAACAAAATGGCGAAAAAAGCATTTGCTTTGTAACAGGAGTCCCTGGAGCTGGTAAAACCTTGGTTGGTCTTGATGTTGCTGTAAAGCAAACATATCAGGGTGGTGATACACCAATTAAGGATGAACAAGCGGTTTACCTTTCAGGTAATGGCCCTCTGGTTGCTGTACTCACAGAAGCTTTAGCAAAAGATAATTATGAAAAATGTCGAAGCAGAGGTGAACAGAAAAAGCTGACAGATTCACGCCGAGAGGTTGGAAAGTTTATACAGATAATCCACCGTTACAGAGATACTATGCTCGCAAAAATAAAGAATCCTGTAGAAAATGGTATACTGGAAATTGATCCTGCAAAAGCTGTTAGTACAGAAGGGGCTGGTTATGCAGAAGTCGAACATGTTGCAATTTTTGATGAAGCTCAACGATCTTGGACGCATAAAAGACTTGCAGATTATTTAAAACGTGGTGGCACTTATGGAAATAAGCTTAAGGTACCAAATTTTCCAATGTCAGAAGCTTCTTTTTTAATATGGTCTTTAGATCAACGAGAAGATTGGGCTACTATCGTTTGTCTTGTAGGTGGTGGGCAAGAAATTAATACAGGTGAAGCTGGAATTACAGAATGGATAAAGTCTATTAATGAAATATTTACACACTGGAAAGTATATATTTCTCCAAAGCTAACAGAACCAGAATATGCCGAAGGAAAGGTAAACGAGTTATTACAGCAGAATAAGAATGTAACTTATTCAGATGATTTACATCTTGGAGTTTCTCTACGTTCTTATAGAGCAGAAAAGCTTTCTTCAATGGTTCATTCTCTGCTTGCCATCGATGGAAATGCTGCTGCAATTTATTCAGAGATAAAAGATAAATACCCAATTATGCTTACCAGAGATATGGAAAAGGCAAAGCGATGGCTACATAAAAAAGTACGAGGTTCCGAGAGGACAGGTGTTCTTATTACAAAAGAGTCTGCAAGATATAAGCCTCTTGGAATACATGTCTTACAATCAGATGAAGAAAATGCTGTTCACTGGTTTCTTGAAGATAAGGCAGATACTAGAGCCTCAAATTATCTAGAAGATGCTGCAACAGAAATTCAAGTTCAAGGACTTGAACTTGATTATACATGCTTGTTATGGGATGCCGATATGCGTTATGAAAACGGAAGTTGGCAGTTCTATAGATTTAACGGTAAAGACAGATGGAATAAACTTGAACCTGTTACAGAAAGTAAACAAGAACAGATTAAATATATGCTTAATGCATATAGAGTATTACTTACTCGTGCAAGATCAGGTATGGTAATCTGTGTTCCAGAAGGGAATCCTCATAAAACAGCAAATGGTTTCTGGGAAGATACAACACGGCTTCCGGAATATTACGATGAAACTTATCAATATCTAAAACGACTTGGTTTTGACGAAAATATAGAATGAAACAAGTAATAGTAAGCGGTGCAGTTATACTCAGAACAAATCCACAAACCAATAAAAAAGAAATCTTCGCAACACAGCGAGGTTATGGTGATTACAAAGATGGCTGGGAAATCCCAGGTGGTAAGCTTGAGCCAGGTGAAACGCCAGAAGCCTGCATTGTGCGCGAGATTCGAGAAGAACTTGCTACAGAAATAAAAGCAGAAAAAATTCTTGGGGTAGTAGACTACGATTATCCAAACTTTCACCTGACTATGCACTGTATTTTGTGTACTATTGTTTCTGGTGAACTAAAATTACTTGAACACGAAGCAGCTCGCTGGCTTACAAAAGAGACTTTGAGGTCGGTGGATTGGTTGCCGGCGGATAGGTTGATAGTGGATAAGATTGAAGAGATTTTGTAAATACTTTCAGTTTCATAGAATTAATGCAAAACAATGATAATAGTTTATTTTTTTGTATAAAGAAATAAAAAGTCATGTTATAATATTGTATTATTATAAAAAAATCGCAAATTGTTTAAGAGGTAATTATGGATTACTTTATTAAAAAAATAGGACAAAAAATAAACTTAGCTAAAGAATTAGAAAATTTTACACAACTGAAAACCCTATTACAAGTAAAAATGGAATATTCTTTACTCTTTATTTTAGCTTATTATAAGAGTAAAAATTTCAATAATATAGGACTTGAAGACCAGGAATATATTAATCAAGTTTTATTTCGTCCTTCTATAGGAGATATTGTTCAAGCAATAGGCAGATTAACAAAAAACGAAGAAAAATATATAAAGAAAATTCTTCATTCAATGGACAAATATACAAATTTTAGAAATAACTCAATCGGACATGGGTTTGTTTTTGAAGATGGACTAGATTCTTTTATAAAAGTATTAGAAGAAATTTTAGCAACTATCTATACATTACCAATAATGAAGGAAGATTTTGATTATGTTTATGTTTTAAATCAGAAAGATTCGTTCTATACAGGAATTTTATATAATTCAACAGGAGAACAATTACCTTGGAAATACCCAAGCGATTCAGGGGAATTTGAGAATGATTGTACCTACGTAATAGATTCAACAAAC
>JAEEGK010008005.1_pt1 | contig 25080 bp, 19 predicted proteins | sample 8958771 | NCBI WGS metagenome assembly JAEEGK01 (sample SAMN16246547, study PRJNA631951) | gut metagenome | biome: gut microbiome; feature: rumen; material: SC-attached | host: Bos | place: Iran: Karaj | collected 2018-10
CTGTCCACAATAGTCTTGTGAATTACACTGGCACTGACTGCCACAATAACCACTGTCATAATAATCAGAGGAATCAAGGTCATCCTCATCATCTGAGTCTTTAAACTGTTTTTCAACTTGGTATATGCCATTTACTGCCCTCCCCATAAAATCTTTTTTTCTTTATAATACTCCTTTTTGTTACCGTAATGAATATTACAATTTTAATCACCCTATACTATGTCTCCTGATTAGCATATTTTTTTGTTCGGCCGGAATACCAGCTTCTGATACAGTTTTACGTTCTTCATCAGAAGAAGAAAGGCTGCCATCTTCCGAAGAAGGATAACTGTTGTCAAATTCCGCAAAAGTAGAATCGATTTCATTTACCTCATGAATAGCATTGTAATATTCCGCTTTTGTAATATTATCTGTAATTTTTATACCATTCTCTTTAATGAAATTATTAATATCATTCTGACAATCATTCAATGCCGCATTGGCACTCTCCTTTAAAATAGGATTTTCATACATACTATGTATATTAGCTATATATTTTGAAAAATTATTAATAAAATAATTCAACTCTTCTATTTTTGTTTCGTTTTTTGTTATCAATGCTCTTTCATATGCATTTTTTGCGCCACCACTTTCCTCTATTGAATTAATCTTGCTTTGTGCCTCCTCTTTTGTCTTGATAGCAATATCTTTTAACACTTTTAACAAGTCTTTTACCTCTTCAGGTCTATAATCTCTTAAATTAATCATTTTCATACCTCCTAAATAAAAAATTTTTTTATTAATTGCTCCTATATATAATTCAAAAAAAATTCTTGTTTTTTCCATACTTTAAAATTTGTATAAAAATTATTTTTTTCTGACAAACTCCACCTGTTCTACTCTTTTGTTTATTTGCAAATAGATCTTTCCAGTACCAAAAAAGACTCCAGGCACCAAATTACTTGGTGCCCAGAGTCTTTTTTATAAGGATTTGATTGAGAAAATGAAAGCTATTTTAGTTGTTACGTCTAGCCTTAACCAACGCAAATACCGATTGAAGAATGATAAATACACAGAGCAAAGCTGCAGTTGCAATGTTTGCCCAGCTTGATAAAAGCTTTCCGTTTGTATTTACCAAAACTGTAATTGTACCGTTTATTAATACACCAAACAGGGAGCCGATTACATTTCCGACGCCCCCTGTTAGGAGGGTTCCACCGATTACGGCTGATGCGATAGCATCCATTTCTAGTCCCTTGGCCTGGTTAACTGATCCAGACATTGTGTTCAAGCAGTAGAGGATTCCACCGATTGAGCAAAGGAATGAAGAAAGGATGTATGAAAGCATCTTAGTCTTTTTAACATTAAGACCCATCATTGTAGCTGAAGTCTGGTTGCCACCTACGGCGTACATGTTTCTACCAAACTTTGTATACTTAAGCATCAAGAAAATGCATACAAGCACTAGAAGAGCTATAACAACTGTAGGTCTCATATAAGGTGCGATTACTTTGCCATGGCGATTTACCTTGCCCATAAACTCTGGAAGTGTAATCTTTGAGTTTGCCCACTTGTAAAATACTGGGTTGTCAGCTTCTGTAATAGAAATCTGACCAGAGCAGATAACTGCTGTCATACCACGGGCAAAAAACATTCCGGCCATGGTAACAATGAATGGCTGAATCTCTAAGTAGCCTACCAAGAATCCCTGTACAAGACCAAAGACAAGGCCGATAACAAGTACCAAAATAACCATTGGCACTGCGCCCATCTTCCACTCAGTCATGCCGTATACCAAAAGCATACAGTCCATGGCGATTACTGAACCTACCGAAATATCAATACCGCCAGTAAGCATTACGCAGGTCATACCGCAGGTAACACAAATCAATCCAGCGTTGTTGATAAGTACATTTAAAAATGTTTGGAAGTTTCCAAATCCCTTATCCTGATACATCACGCAGCCTACTGCATACATAAATACAAATAAGGCGATTGTAATGATGATAAGTACTGTATTTGAATCTAATTTTTTTAATTTCATTATGCTGCCTCCTTTACCTGTGCTCTCTGAGCCTTACGGGCTGCCATGTATGACTTAAAGGCAGGAGCCTGCACAACTACTATGATAATAACGATGATAGCCTTAAACACTGGAGCCTTGTCTGTTGATACACCCATGGCAAGAAGTGTTGTTGTGATAGCCTGGATTGTGTAAGCACCGATGATTGAACCGGCAAGATTAAACTTACCACCACCAAGTGAGTTACCACCAAGGGCTACTGCAAGGATTGCATCAAGCTCAAAGTTAAGACCAATGTTGTTTGAATCTGCAGAGTAGATTCTTGATGAAGCAACGATACCTGCAATACCGGCACAGATGCCGCAAATCAAATAGCAGATAAAGCAAATTACATCTGAATTGATACCTGAGATTCTTGCTGCTCTACCATTAATACCAACAGACTGGATATAAAGTCCAAGTGCTGTCTTTCTTAACAGTATGGCAATTATAATAATAACTATTATGGCCACAAATACTGGTGTTGGGATTGGACATCCCGGTATGAAGTTACCCAAGTATTTGTATTTCTCATATCGTATATACGTAATCTGGTTGTTGCAAAGAAGAAGGCCGATAGCTCTTGCCGCTGTGAATAAAATCAAAGTAGCTACCATTGGTTGAATCTTTAGCTTTGCTACAAGTGCTCCGTTGAAAGCACCACAAACACCACCCATCAATACACCAAAGAGCATTCCTACTGCCATTGGTACTACTAATGTTGAAACTGAGTTGTTGCCATAGCCTGCAAGCAACATACAGCAGCTACAAGCTGAAAGTGACATTACTGAACCAACTGAAATATCGGTTCCTGCTGAAACTGCTACTACAAGTGTCTGGCCAACTGCCAGGATAGCAATCTCAGAACCACGATTTATAATATCGATTAATCTACCGTATAAAACACCGTTGTTGACACTGACTGAAAAGAATGTTGGGCTCTTAATCAGATTGATCAGCAACACCAATATCATACAGAATATTGGTAAGAACAGTGGCTTTTTTGTTAAACTCTTTAAATTATCCATTATTCTCCACCTCCTGCAATGGCTGCCATAACTGATTCTTGAGTCATTTCGCCAGAAATTTCTCCTACCTGAGCACCATCACGCATTACATACATTCTTGTACAAGTACGAAGCATCTCCTCAATTTCTGAAGAAATAAATACGATACTCATACCATCTTCCTCAGCAAACTTTAACGCAAGCTTCTGGAACTCTGTCTTGGTACCAATATCAATACCTCTGGTAGGCTCATCCAAAATCAAGAAATCAGGGTGTGTGCATAACCATCTTGCAAGGATAACCTTTTGTTGATTACCTCCAGATAATTGATTGATTGGAGTCTCACGTGATGCTGTCTTTATCTGAAGCATATCTATAAACTTATCTGCCAGCTCATTTTGCTTAGAAATAGGAATCTTTTTGAATATTCCATTTCTAGCCTGAAGAGCTAAAATGATATTTTCTCTAACTGATAAATCTCCAATACATCCGTCAGCTTTTCTATCATCAGGCAGGTAACCCATACCTGCCTTGATAGCATCAAGTGGCTCTTTGATGTTAATGTCTTTGCCCTTCATCTTGAGGCCACCAGTCTGGGCTCTGTCTGCACCGTAGATGCAGCGAACCATCTCTGAACGACCAGATCCAAGCAAGCCTGTAACACCAACCACTTCGCCTTTACGAATTTCAAAATCGAAAGGTTTAATTTTTCCTTTGTGGCTAAGGCCTTTAGCATCAACCACAACTTCATCGGATTTCTCACCTGTTCCTTCCTTCTTGATAGAAGCAAGATCATCGAAATCCTTGCCAAGCATTGCCGCCACAAGCTTGACACGTGGCATTTCCTCAACAGAGTATTCACCTGTGAACTCACCGTTTCTAAGAACTGTGATAGTATCACAAACTGCATATACCTGCTCCAGGAAATGAGTTACAAATATTATTCCAACTCCCTTATTTTTAAGGTCCTTCATAACCTTGAAAAGCTTTTCTACTTCGTTGTCATCAAGTGATGATGTAGGCTCATCAAGAATTAGAACCTTGCAATCCATATCTACAGCTCTTGCAATAGCTATCATCTGCTGAATTGCAAGAGAATAATTTTCGAGTGTCATTGTTACATCAATGTTGATTTGAAGACCATCCATAATTTCCTTGGCACGCTTATTCATTTTGCGCCAATTGATGGTACCTATTTTTGTTTTTGGCTCACGGCCGATAAATAAATTTTCCGCTACGGAAAGATTAGGACAAAGGTTTACTTCCTGATAAACAGTTGCAATACCCTTCTCCTGGGCCTCTAATGTGGAATGATTTACAACAGGCCCGTCAAACCCTGCTACATGGATTTCTCCTGCATCTAGAGAATAAACACCTGTCAACACCTTAATAAGTGTAGACTTACCAGCACCGTTCTCTCCCATTAGTGCATGTATCTCGCCCTTTCTAAGAGTAAACTGTGCATGACTTAATGCTTTTACACCTGGAAAGGATTTGGATATGTCTCGCATAGTGATTAACAAATTTTCATCCATTTCTTTTCTCCAATGTTTCTTTTTTTAATAATAGGGGAAGGCTTTGGGCCCTCCCCCAGGAATAGTTCTAATTACTTACAATAAAGTTTCGTGATCATTGGTTCTGACCTTTGAATCGTTGTTTTTCAAAATTTTAGTAAGAAGCCTGTGAAGCTGCATCTGTTACTACAACAAGATCTTCTGTAACTTCCTTACCAGAGTTGTTTGTGTATGTGATAGATGGAAGAATATCCTCTGCAACATACCATGGCTCTGTCATGAATGTCTGCTTTTCTACATCTTCACCGTTCTTGTGCTGCTGAATAATCTGTGCACAGTACTCACCCTGAAGTGGATAGCACATAAAGTCTGCATTGATGTCACCAGCCTGTACATGCTCAAGACCTGCCTTGCAAGCATCGAATGAAATAAGGATAACGTCCTTGTCAACACCATACTCAACACCTGCTGCCTTCATGGCATCCATAGCACCAAATGCTTCGTTATCATTCTGGCAAACTACTACGTTGAACTTACCTGCATAAGACTTGCAGTAAGACTCCATAACCTTCTGGCCACCATCCTGTGTGAAGTCACCATCCTGAGAATCAATAATCTTCCATCCTTCTTCGTCAGCATACTTCTTGAAGCCGTCTGTACGTCCGATCTGAGCTGAAGAACCATTTGAACCTTCAATAACAAGAACGTTGATATCAGAAATGCCCTTAGCCTCAGCATAAGCCTTTAACCAAGCACCAGCTGCAAGACCTTCGTTCATGAACTCTGAACCAACCCATGATACATACTTGTCTGAATCTTCGATTGTTCTATCGATTACGATTACAGGAATACCTGCATCCTCGCACTCTGTAAGAACTGTGTCCCAACCAGTAGATACGATAGGATCGATTACGATATAATCAACGTCATCCTGGATGAACTGTCTAACTGCCTCAATCTGCTTTGCAGAATCGTTATCGCAGTCTACAAACTCTAAATCATAACCATTTGCCTCTGAGAAAGCATCTTGAACTGACTTTGTTGAAGCTGTTCTCCAGTCAGACTCATGTCCAACCTGTGCAAAACCAACGATAATTTTTTCTCCATCGTCTCCTGCACCTGCTTCAGTTGTTGTGCCAGCATCATCCCCACCTGCTGCTGGAGCTGAGTCTCCTGCTCCACCACAAGCTACTAATGACATAGCCATAAGTGCTGTCAAAATACCAGCAAAAATTCTTTTTTTCATAAGGTTTTTCTCCTTCCTTCTCCTGTCCGGACCTCCCTCAAATTTCGGTCCTGTTATTTTCTACATTTAATTTATCATTCCCAAAAAACTGCAACAATTAAATTGGTAGAAAAAATAACGCTTCTAACTATCTGATAATACCAATTTTAAATTTTCACACTTTTTGCATACCAATTTTTATAAACCCTAAAGGATTTACTATTTTGGGAGAAATTTTTTATAAAAAGGTGGATTATTTTTAAATTGGTATGGTTCATTAATCTACAAATTTCATACCAATCTTGTGAACAATGTGTTAAAATTTATTTAGGATAATGTAAAGTCTTTGTAAATAGGGGGGATTATTTTTGATACCTAAGTACATAACATTAAAAGAAAAAATAAATGAAGAAATTTTACGGGGAAATTTTCCACTGGGTTCAAAATTACCTACTGAAAACCAACTGGCCAATCAATACAAGGTAAGTCGTTCCACTATTCGACAGGCGTTGGAGCTTTTGGAGGCGGACGGTATTATCGCTAAAAAATGGGGTAGCGGAAATACGATAATTTCCAAAAGTGATAATTCTAAAAAGAAAACAGTGATGCTTATTGTTCCAGATTTAAAACGTGAGCCAATCTGTCAATGTGTGGATGATATTACTACCATACTTCTAAAAAATGGTTTTCAAATAGAGTGTCACGAAACCAAGAATCAGCTTTCCAAAGAAAGGGCGGCTCTTTCTCTGATGCTAAATGAGGTGTACGGCGGCCTACTTATTATACCTGCCCAGTCATCTTTTCCTTCTATTAATAAGGATATTGTTGGGCAGCTTTTAAAGAGGCAGACTCCTATCATCTTTATCAACAGTCTGCTATACGGCATTACAGGTGCGCCTATGGTGGAGCTTAATAACTATTCCAAGGGCTACCAGATGGCCCGCAGCCTCATCAACTCAGGCCATAAAAAGCTAGGTGGCGTATTTATATATGATGACATGGCTTCCGTTAAGTCCTTCTCAGGCTTTACCGATGCCATCAGGGACGCCAATCTGGAAATTTTCGACGACTGCTTTTTATGGTGCAACAGCAAGGAAAGCACCGGCAGCATGAATCGATTTTTTAAGCATGCCATCTCAAAGGTATCCTGCATATATCTTGACGATGATCTCATTGCAACGGACGGCACCTTTCCTGTATACTATTGCACTCTTGCGCCAGGCAAGCCCCTTGGCAAAGAGATTACCCATGCTTTTCTTACATTAAAAAAGAATGGCAACTGCAAATCAATTACCATTCCTTATAAGTGATTTTAATATTTTCTTTCGTCAATAAACTCTTCGGTTAAGTCATCTTTAGTGAACTGGCCTTCATCAACATATGTAAGCTTTGGTGCAGCCTCGCCCTCCTCCAAGAGACTTATCATATTATATAGGTAGTTTCCCTGAAGAGGATTGCACTCTACTACCAGACTGATTTTGCCTTCCATGCAAAGCTTCAGTGCGCTTGTGGTGGCATCAAATGAAATGATGGTAATTCCGGTGCCATCACCGTGAGGAATGCCAGCTTCATCTAAGGCTGCAATTGCCCCCAGTGCCTCCTCATCATTTTCGCAGTAAATAACATCTATCTCTGAACTATGAACCTGCTGCAAAGCATTTTTCATAATCTCCTTTGCCTTTGCCTTGGTGAAATCCCCTGAGCCTTCGGCAACAACCTTCCAGTTTTCATGCTCCTCCAAGCCCTTTTCCAAAGCCTTGGAACGTCCTATCTGAGCCGATGAGCCCATCGTTCCCTGGATATGCACTATGTTGACTCGTGGCAAATTGCCTTCGGCATCCGGCTTGTATTTGTTTTCCATGTAGGTGATTGCCTTTTTGCCCTCGGCAGCAAAGTTGGAACCTACAAAGGCTGTGTACAAAGCTTCGTTGGAAACCATCACATCTCTATCGCAGATAATCACAGGAATGTCTGCCTCCTTGGCCTCCTCCAAAACAGTATCCCAACCCGTCTCAACAATTGGACTAAGGATAATGTAGTCTACACCCTGCTGTATAAAGGTGCGAATATCTCGAATCTGATTATCCTGCTTTGACTGACCGTCCTTGTAAATGAGCTTGTAGCCCTTTTCCTCGGTGAAGGCCTCCTTTACAGAATCCGTAAGGGCCACTCGCCATGCGGACTCTGCTCCCGGTTGGGAAAATCCCACCACTATCAGGTTGTTGTCATCGTCATAGCTCTGGTCGTCAATCATTTCCGTTGTATTGTTGCAAGCCACGATAAGGATGGTAATAGATAGCATCAATATCAGGCTAAGTAGCTTCTTAACATTATACATTTAATAACCCCTTTTCATCCCCTTCTATCTTAGGGATAACTGCTGTTATGGTTGTTCCGACTCCCTCTGCACTAGAGATTGTCAATCCATATTCCTCTCCATACAATAACTGCATTCTCTGGTGAACTGTCCTTAGGCCGAAGCCTATCTTTTCACCATTTTCAATGGCATTTCTCATTTCAAGCAATCTTTCGTGGGTCATTCCTGCACCATTGTCTTTGACTGTAAGCTCTATCTTGTCTCCTACCTCCACTGCATCTACTCTTATGGAGCCCTTCTCTCGCTGGAGCTTGATTCCATGGTAAATGCTGTTTTCCACCAAAGGCTGCAATGTCAGCTTGGGCACTGAATATTTATAGAGGCTTTCAGGTATGTTTACCTCGTAATCCATTCTATCCTGATACCTGACCTTTTGAATGGATAGATAACTGAGTACGTGCTTTTGCTCCTCCTCTAAGGTGATAACATCCTGACCTTTGCTAAGACCAAATCTAAAGAAATCAGAAAGGGCACTAACCATTTCTATGCTTTCCTGCTTTTTGTCTGCCTCCACAAGCCAGATAATTGTATCCAAAGTGTTGTAAAGAAAATGTGGATTTATCTGGGACTGAAGAAGCTCCAGCTCAGCGTGACGCTTTCTTCTCTCTGCTCTTTTGTTTTCCTGAATCAGGGAGTTAAGCTTGCCAACCATTTCCTCAAAGCCATCAGACAAGGTTTGAATCTCTATCTCCGAGGCTTTTACCGGGCTGTGAACTGTAAAGTCTCCCTCTTTGATGTCCTCCACTCGCTTTGTAAGGCTTGTAAGTGGCTGGGTGATACCGTTTGCCATGTATGAGGCATAGCTTCCTATTATAAAAATCAGAATTATCATAGTTGCGATAGTGGCTATGATAAGAAGCTGGGCCTGATGCGTAATATCATTTTGCAGCAAAGACAAATGCACCGACTCATAATATAGGTAGTCATACATGTATGTCTGAATCAAATCAGTAAGAATATATATGTTGTTTTCCAGCTGAGTCATTCTCTCGTCGTATGACTTGGCGTTGTCGATTTCATCCATTCGACTTTCAAGAGTAATGCACAGGTCTCTAACTGATTCGATGGCTTCGATACTCTTTTTTTCAGTGGTCTGACCCAGCAGCTTTTCTGCAAGCTTTCTGGCGTTTTCAACCTCATCCATAGGCTTGCCGTCTGCGTAGGCACTGTCACTAACGTAATAAAACATCTTTAAATCTACCTCGCCCTTGAAGTTCTGGTTGAAGGCAGATGCAGATGTAACGTTTTGTAAAATGGTGCGGTACTGTATAGAATACCAGCACAAAATACCTATGAGTATTGCAATAACAATAGCCATAGGTACCAGTATTCCCGCTATGAGCCTACGTAGCTTTGAACTCATAGACAATTGTTTGTAGTCCGTTAATTTTCTTTTCATGTTCCCTGTCCTTTTGCCCTAAACTCCTTAGGACTTAAGCCGTAGGTCTTCTTGAAAATATAACTAAAGTAATGTGAATCCTTGTAGCCAACCTTGTCCGCAATATCCTGTGTCTTGTCGTTGGTATTGCGAAGCAACGCCTTGGCTGCCTCCATTCGCTTGGCTGTCATGTACTCTACAAAGGTGGTCTTGTTTTCTCGAGAAAACATTGCACTTAAATAGCTAGGTGAAATATCAACTTCCTTTGCCACCTGATTCAAACTGAGATTAGAGTCTGAGTAGTGGTCGTCCACATATTTCATGGCTGCCGACAGCTGAGAACGGGACTGCTTGCCCACTTCGTTTTTACGTTTTGAAATGGCAGTTGCAAACATTTCTGAAACCATAGGAAGCACCGTGTTGCAGTCGACGTTTTCTATTTGATTACGTATGTTTGCAGAAAGCACTGTGTCCGGTTCAAAATTAATCTTCTTTAAAAAGTCGCAGACGCACATGTACATTGTCATGGCAAAATACTTGCAAAACAACATGGACTTAAGGCCATTTTTAGTCTGGCTGCTGACAATGTTGTTTAAGAAATTCTCTATCTCTGACTCCTCGGCGTTTTCAAGGAATAGTGATACCAGCCTTTGATCTATAGTTGCAGAGTTGTTTTCGTTGTTGTTTTCTGCAATGGCTTTTAAGTCCTCATCTGTAAATATGTGCCCTGATGGATTCATATATCTGCAGCTGAGACGCTTGTTGGCCTGCTGGCAAGCCTTTGGAAACTCTGAAAATCTGCTAATCTTGCCTCCACATGCCAGATACCAGTTTAGCTCGTCCTCAAAAACCATACATCTTCGCTCAATGTTTTCTATCAGAGTCCTGGTGTTGGTCTCGATGGTTGACTCGTCGCCCTTTACAATGATGGCGTAAGTGTCCACATTCCAGTGGAAGACTATATACTCTGGGCAGCACTTTAAGTACTGCATCAACTGTTCAGATAATCTGGCTGTGAATTTGGAATATACAGGTGCAGAACTATTACCTGTAATCGGATTGAATGCCAACAGCACCAGGTCATAGAAGGTTGCATCAAGAGAAAGCCCCAGCTCTTCAGACCTTTCGTAAACGTCTGAAACAGACATGGTGCCCCCTACCAATTGATTAAAGAACCTAACTCGTGCGAACTGTTCGTATTCCTGACTTTCCGCTTTGAATTGCTCTAGATAGTTATCCTTTTCGTTTTCCTTGTCCAGCTTGTCCTTGGCGTCCTTCATAACCTCCGCCAGCTTATCCTTAGTGATAGGCTTTAAGAGATAGTTGTCAACGCCAATGCTGATTGCCTCCTGGGCATAGGAAAAATCATCAAAACCACTGATAATAATGATTCTGGTATTTGGAAGTTCTTTTTTAATTATCTTGGATAAATCGATACCATCCATAAATGGCATACGTATATCCGTTATTAAAACATCTGGCTTAGTCTGCCTGATAAGAGGCAAAGCCATTTCTCCATCTGCTGCGTCACCCACGTATGCGAAGCCATACTGCTCCCATGGGAATGTTGCCTTTAAACCGTCGCGGATAACAATTTCATCCTCGACCAAAAAAACACTATACATTATTTCCCCAACGTTCCTTCTAATTCTATTGCTCTGCGGAGATTCCCCTGTTGGTTCCGCAAAAAGTTATTGCTCTTTTGATTTCAAAAAATCTGAAATCAACTTGTATAAAGCTTCTGCTGTAGCTTCAACACCCATAAGTGAACTGTTGACACAGAAGTCGTAGCCTCTGCTGTCGCCCCACTTCATCTTTGAGTAATAGTTGTGATAAGCCTTGCGCTTTTTGTCGTGGCGGAACATCTTTGCCTTGGCCTCTAATGGATTGAGCTTGTATAATCTGCTGATACGCTCTACCTTGGCATCCTCGTCGCCTCTAACAAAAACTGAAATAAGTGCAGGATTCTCTCTGAGAACATTTTCTGCACATCGTCCTACTACAACAAAGCTTTCCCCACTCTCAGCCTTTTCACGAATGAAATTAAACTGAAGCTCTGCTATAGTGTCCTGCACACTTGAAGAGTGTCCCCTGACAGTACGAACAAGTCCCCTGTGCTTCATCTCTTCATGCTTGTGCAAATCTTCCGCATCAATGCCGTTTCTCTCAGCCATCTGGTCCAACATGTTGCGGTCATACATTGGTACATTGAACTTCTCTGCAAGGATTGTGGCAATCTCGTGACCACCACTGCCGTATTCTCTACCTACTGAAATAATAAACTGCCCCATACGTTAACCCCCCTTCCAGTATTCTTCTCACCTCATCTACTTTTATTGTAATGGATTAATATAAAATAGTCGAGGGGTGAACCTCGACTATTTTCGTAACACTCTGTGTATTTTTCATGAAAAATAAGAATCTGTGGCAATCCTTTATAGATACCTTACGTAAATTGAAAGCATGGATACCACAAGAACTATGATGGTGCCTGGCACAAGCTCCTTACAATAGGTAGCCCAGCTGATTGGGTAACCTTCCTTACCGGCCGTAGAGATACCTACTACGTTGGCGCTGGCGCCGATTGGAGTCATGCTACCGCCGATGTCTGTACCAATTGCAAGTGTCCAAGCCATTGTAGAAAGGTCGATGCCTGTAGTGGCTGCAAGAGACTTGATAACCGGAATCATAGTAGCTGAGAATGGAATGTTATCGATGAATGCCGATGCAATTGCACTTACCCAAAGGATAATCGCAATCATAACGTGCACATTGCCACCTGAAACCTTGGCAATGAAGTTGGCGATAACAACCAAAACTCCTGTCTGCTCCAAGCCTCCAACGACTATAAACAAGCCGATGAAGAATAATAATGTATAATAATCTACTCTCTTAAGAAGCTTTAATGCCTTGCTTCCTGATGTAAGCAAAGTAACTGCTGCAATAGTAACACCGATAAATGCTACTGTAAGGCCTGTCATGGCGTGAGTTACAAGAAGGATAACTGCAAGGAAGAAAATCGCTGTGCTTGTAAGGAAATCCTTCATGTTGTCAATCTTAACCTCTACATCAATGCTGTCTGGATCAACCTTGTCAGCTGGATTCTGAAGCCTGTTGCGCATTGTAAAATAGAAGTAAATGATGATGATTACAAGTGAAAGGGCACCAATCAAACCTGTATTTACAACAAAGTCTGAGAATGAATATCCAAGTGATGTACCAATGATTATGTTTGGTGGGTCACCACACATTGTTGCACTACCACCTAAGTTGGCACAGAAAATCTCTGCCATGATTACAGGTATAGGATTGAACTTAAGTGTGCGGGCAAGCCTTATTGTAACTGCCGCAAGGAACAAAATAACTGTAATTGAATCAATGAACATTGAAAGTACTGCTGAAAGTACCATGAATGCCACAAAAATCCTAACTGGCTCGTAATGAGCAAGCTTTGCGATCTTTAAACATAACCAATCAAAGAATCCGGCCTCGGCCATCCCCTCTACCATAACCATCATTCCCCAAAGGAAGATGATAGTAGCCCAGTTGACACCGGATGTCTGCTCGGCAGTCTCGCCTGCTGCATACCAAAAGTCAGGTTTAAAAATACCCTGTACTGCTATTGTCTCTAAAAATGCTTCTGAGCTTCGCATGCCTATTCCAAACACAAAAATGCTAGCTAAAGCTCCGCATGAAAGTGTCACGATATGCTTTGGGAAACGATCCCAAACAATCATAATAAACATAGCCACAAAAATAACTATAGCCATTATTTCGGCGAACATAAAAATAATCCCTCCGTATACAATAAATTCGTCCTACTTATTGTATACGAGGGACAACAATTTTGAAAGAAGCATTTTTCACTAAATGTTTGCCTGTTTCATTAATTTTTTCATCGCAGCTGAATCTTTTATCACTAATAGCAAGTGGATGACCGCTTGTTGAAGTTCACCAAGGGCAAAATATGCTCCTCGATTAATTCCCTGATAGGTGATGGTTTTGGTTCCATCCATTTCCACATCTATTTTACATAAGCCCTGCTTTTGCTTTTCAAGGACCTTGTCACTTAATTCCACATCTGCCGGAACCTTCGTCAAAACAAAATCCTTTCCCTTTTTATCCAAAAGGAATGACCCCCAGTTTTCGTATCTAATCATTGGGATGCCATATAGGTGAGCCTTTTCAACTACAGTGACATAGCCATCCTCACCGAAGGTTGGTGGCACATCCATCATGGCCTCCAAAATCTTGTCCGGGTCAAAGCCTGGCATAATCAAATCGCAGCCTGCATGTAAATCATATGCCTTCTCAGAGCGTGAGCCCCAATCAGACATGACAAAGCCTGTAAATCCCCAGTCATCACGAATAATCTCGGTGTTGAGCCCTCGCTGAGAGGTGGCGAAATCACCGTTGATTCTGTTGCCGGTATTGATGACGCCTGCAGGATGAATGGTATATTGGCAAGCAGAGAAGGATCTGAGATAAAGCTCTCCAAAGGCCCTTCTAGACACATTGATATTGATGTCATGCCTGTCATTTTCCTGATTGAAGGTTGGAAGGTTTTTCATAATAACATCCCTGCCCTCATAGCGCTTTACACCCATGCAAAAGCCTGCCCCAAGGACGCCAGCGTGGGCGGGGTCTTCGGAATAGAACTCGTAGCCTCGACTCTTCATTGGGTTGCGGTTGATGTTAAGAGGTGGAGCAAGACAATAGTCTATATCGTAGCATTCCATCTCGCGGCCATAAGCCCTGCCCATTCTAACCATTGCACTCATATCCCAGGTCTGCCCCATGTTCATAGGTGAAGGGAAGCAGGTGCAGCAAGTGTTTCGAATGTGAAGTCCCGATGGGCCATCTGCGATGGCTACTCCCGGAATACCAAGAGTTGTGGCAAACTGGGAGGTTGTACGGGCTGCCACAGGCAGCTTATTTTTATCAAAATTAAACTCAAAGTTGAATCTGTTTTCACTGTAGAGCTTGGATTCGTTTACCTCTCCTGCCACAAGGCGAGCCAGAATCTCCGGAGATAACGAAGAAACAAACTCCTCGATTGTAACGTTGCCCTTTATAACATCAAAAAATGTTGTGAACCCGCAAGGCTGAACATACTCCACATTCTCGTGAGCCCTGAAAGGTATCTCATATCTATTGTTATTTACATAGGAAGTGTAGTTACTTCCCTCTGGGACGTAGGTGGTAAACTCGCTCTTTGGTATAACCTCTCTCTTGTCAGAGTTGTAATCATCACTGGAAAGAGAAGCCACCAGCGCGTAACCTACTTCCTCCTCTGCTCTAGGTGGAGGTGTTAAAAATTCCAGTTTCTTTTTAGGTGGCAGTACATAGGAAACCTTTTTAATGGTGGTAAGCTTGTCCAAAATCATCTTGGCGCAAACCTTGGTATCCCTTGAGTTGCTGCCGATTCTAAACAGGTAGTCACCCTTTTCCATTATCCATGAAGTGGTCTCCTCATCAAATGAGCAGAAGGAAATAATAGGAGTCTTGATGGTGATTTCCTCAGAATCTCCCGGCTTTAGCTTGCCTGTCTTGCCAAATCCGTTGAGAACCTGATATGGCTTTTCAAGCTTTCCATTTGGGTGAGTGCAATAAATCTGGACAACCTCACGGCCGGCACAGTTACCTGTGTTGGTAACCTTTACCCTAAAGTTGATACCCATCCAGCTTGCCTCGAAATACTCAAGCTTAATATCAAAGGTAGTGTAGCTTTGGCCATATCCAAATGGATAAAGTGGTGTCACATCAAAGGCATCAAAATAGCGGTATCCCACATAGATACCCTCTTTGTAATCTATCTCATTAACTTCTTTATGCTTGGACTGATTGATACAGGTAGAATAATCCTTGTATTTCTTGGCCCAAGTACAGCCAAGGCGTCCTGATGGGTTCACTGCCCCTGAAATAATATCCGCAAGGCAATTACCTGCCTCCATGCCTGGATATCCCATAAGGATTATGGCCTTTACTGCCTTCATCCTGGCAACAGATGCCAGCTCCATCATTCCACTGTTTAAAACAAGGATTACATTTTTAAAAGAACCGGAAATCAGCTTGAGGTTTTCCTGCTCCTCCTCTGTAAGCTGATACTCGCTAGGCCCAACAGGCTCGTTGGTAGGATGGCGACGGATAACATAGATACATGTATCCGTTCCCAAAATAGCCTCAGCCATATCCGCAACAGAGATAGGCACTTCTGCCACCTCAACGCGTTTTCCGGAAAAGAATCTCTCCTCACGGACGTTTTTGTTGGCCTTCTCCACCATCTTTACTTCCTTTTCCATTTTGGAAAGCCAACTTGACGTAGTAAGAGTAAAGCCGTTTTTTTCCAGCCCCTCTTTTACATTGATATTTTTGTCCGTATATACGTAATTATAATAAATGCCGCAGCAAACCGTATCCACTGCGCCAGCACCGAATAATGCTACCTTTCCCCTTGTCATAGGAAGCACGTCACTGTTTTTAAGCAAAACCATGCTATCTGCACCGAGCTGCCTAACCAAATCTCTATGCTCAGGAAACTGCATCTTATTCGATTTAGAAAACACTCCCCTTATGTCCTGCAAATTCATAGTCACTACTCCCTTTTAATTTATCTTCCCCCAAGTATGATTTATTAATTGTTGTTACTATTCACACTGCCTCCGCTATATTCGCAATGGAACTTTCAGCGCTTTCGAATAGTAACTTTCTTAACTAGATTATACTCCTTTTTTTAGTTAGTGAATATGATACTATTTTTTTATTTAAAATATGTGATATAAATGTGAATATAAATAGCATATTCATAAGTTCATGTAATCTCAGCTATGCAGGACTAATCTACAAGTCTATAGATTTTTAATGTACTTATCCATATAAGTAAGGCGCTTCAATACGTATTTCTTGAAGGTTTTTAAGCCTTTTGATTCGTCAAGATAATTGCCATCAGCCCAACGTTTTTTGTTTCTTGAAAATGCTCCTGAATCATAAATATCGGTCTCATATTCATCAATAGATTTTGCAATTGCCTTGTCAGACCAAAGCTTGCTTCTAAGCTCCTTATATCTATCTTTCACTTGCTTCTTAATCTTAGAATCATCATTTTCCATCAGAAAATACACTGGACTCCAAGCCATAGGCAAATCATAGTCAGGTGTATTGTAATAAGAAGAAATACCATGCTTTCCCTGACCATCAACAAACCTGTTTCCAAAGGTCTGGTCCATATCCCATGGGGCAAAAAGCACCTTGTACTTTCCATCCTCATCGGCAGATTTTACAGCAGTATACAAATTCTTGACGTTAGAATCATAGACGTTATCTACCGCTTGCGTGAGCTTGTAAAACAACCAAAGATCTATGGCATTATCTATATCACATGTGTTTCGTATATGCGAATTCTTATCAGAAAAAGCCATTTGATAATATAGATTGTGAAGCTCTACATATCCTTCCTGGTCCCCGTCCTCTAAAGAGTAGCCTGGCAAATACTCGTAGCCACCAGAGCCATCTTCGTATTCAAAATATTCCAATTCCTGTGAAAATTCTGTCCCTGACCAATCTCTTTTTTTGAATAGGGCTTCATCATCTGCCAAATCAAACTGCTTGCCATCAATTGGATATGTCAAGGCATAAAGGCCATGATAGTGATTGTTAAAAAACAGTTCTATGTATTTATATTCGTTGGCAGCAGGGGCTTTCCACTCATTATTTCCCTCACTCATTTCATTCCAGAGATTCATACAAAACGGAGTGCGAATTTTCTCATAATCTGAGTAAGCTGCAAACAAAATCCAGTCGTCATCTTTTCTAAGACCAAGTAGATTTTCTTTTCGCTTAGAATCCATATCCTTTTTATCTTCTGTCAAAGAAAGTCGATAACTTTTTTGTGGCAAACCTCTAGTTGTACCGCCACGAATATGTATCTTGGCAAAGCTTTGGGTCTGTCTTTCTTCATCTTCTAAATCATTCCCATTGTCAAAAAGCTTGATTGCGCATGGCGTGTACTCTTCAACATCATAAGTATCATCCAATTTCTTGGACTTCATTATTGATTTAGAAAATTTGATATTCATAATTGGAAGGGTTGTGCAGACCAATTTAGAGACGCTGTATTCATGGTCCTTTACCATTATCAGCTTAATTAGAATGTTGCCTGAAATAAGCTTATCTGATATTGGACGGCCATAGGCAAAAAGTCTGACCTTATCCCCAGCTTCAATGGTTGGGTTGTAGCTGGTTTCACTTGATTTTATCAATGAATAATAGAAAGTATTTGTGGAATCATCGTAGAATAACGGCTGATTTTCAAATGATAAATCTAAAGATAATGGTGTTTTGCTATAAGTATATGCGCTTTTAATCTCAGAATATTTTTCATCGGATAGATAAGAGAGTCTTTTGGGACCGCACATAATAGCTAACAAAGTAAGCGTCCCCATAAAGATTAGCAATGCAGTAATAGATATAATTTTTTTTCGATAAAACATTAAATTGTTGCCTTTCAATAACCTTCTGCAATTAATTCTTTATGGGCATTAATGACCACTTTGAATAAATTGCACACTTATTATAACAACAATGAATAATTATACAATAGATTTTTTAAAACAATCCTTTTATTTTAGCTATATAGTAAAAAGCGCCTTGGCAAAGGCCATGACGCTTTTCATAATTATTCTTAATTATTTAACATCGTAATAAATTCTAGAATCAGCTGGTACCGACTCGGTAATGAAGGTCGAGCCTCCGATGATTGAATCGTGTCCGATAACTGTATCTCCTCCAAGAACTGAAGCATTGGCGTAGATTGTTACATTGTCCTCGATGGTCGGATGACGGCGAACTCCGCGTAAGTTCTGTCCACCTCTTGTCGAAAGGGCACCTAAGGTAACACCCTGATAAATCTTAACATTGTTGCCAATGACCGTTGTCTCACCGATTACAATACCTGTGCCGTGATCGATGAAGAAGTATTCTCCGATTGTGGCACCTGGATGAATGTCGATACCTGTATTTGAATGAGCATACTCAGTCATAATACGAGGAATGATTGGCACTCCAAGTGAGTATAGCTCGTGAGCCAAACGATATATTGTAATTGCCAAAATCCCAGGGTAGGCAAAGATGATTTCGTCGATGCTTGTTGCCGCTGGGTCTCCATCATAGGCTGCTGCCAAATCTGTATCCAGCAATGCTCTAACCTTTGGAATGCTCTTAAGAAACTTAAGTGATAACTCCTCTGCCTTGACTGTGCATGCCTCGTCATCACAACTGCAGTAATCCTCGCTATAGCAAAGGATAAGTGCAATCTGCTTGTTGAGGTTGTAGACTACATCCTCCATCAACGTATTAAGATTGGTCTCAACGTTGTAGACCTTGTAAACATGGTCGCGATAATATCCAGGATACACAATCCTAAGGAGCTTCATTGTGATATCGATAATGCTGTCCTTATTTGGCTGGTGAAATGTATCCATCTTGTCGATAGCTCTGTCGGACTTGTAATCCTTGATGAGCTCTTCTGTAATTTCTAATATTTCCTGTTCGATTTTCTTTCCGTCCATGACGCTCTCCCGTCTAATAATATAGTATGTATTGTACCACAATAAGGCATATCATTCTAGAAAGCATACACGACAAAAAATATCAAAAATACCCTTCATTTACATCTTAAGATATTCCATCCCCTGTTTTACTTCCTCCGGTACCTCGCCACCATTTTTCTCAACCTTGTCTATAACAGACTTTAAATGATGTAGGGCCTGACTGGTCTTTATCTCGTGACGAGACAGGGCCTGCTCAAACATAGGATGACTGGTAACTCTTGAGCGATATGGCTTTGAGAAGGTGCAGTACTTGTTTAGAATATTTCGCTCTAGCTTGTTTAGGCGGATACTGCCCTGGGCCTCAAAGTTAATCCATATTGTATACTGCTTTGTAAAGGCCTCACGCATGCTGTTGCGGGAAGATTTAAGCAGATTCTTGACCTTCTCTTTGTTTTCTGCAGAAAGCTCTTTGTTCTTTCTGTAGAAAGTAAAGTAATCGTAAAAATCAGATGTAAGGCACTCGCTGGCAATATCGTTCCATCTTGCGCCCTGTTCCTTACGGCAGATTTCCCATCTAAATGCACCACAGCAATAAATCATCAGCTTGTCCACATCATCTAAAGTAAACATCGGAAATACGAATCTACCCGGACTGTCTACCTTGATACCACCGCATTCCTGCCACATCATGGCACGCATACCTACATTTGGAAGCAGGATAATGTCAGGCTCAACTCTCTTGAGATAAGCCTCGCTTTTAACGTTGGCTTCCATGTTGGTATAGTATCCCTCACGAAGGAAGATGCCGTAGTCAACCTCCTCGATTTTGCCTATTGCCTCAATCAGCTTTGCCTGTGTAAGGAGCATGCGCATTGGCTCTGCGTTAAAATCCTCCTTGGTAAGCACCGGACAAAATGCTGTCATCTTTCCGGAGGTGGTTCTGTTAGATGACTTGAAGAAATTGTTTATCTCAAATATAACCTTTTGCTCCTGATCGTTCATCCAGGTCTGCATATCCGCTTCTAAAATATTACCGGATTTACGTTCTTCAAGGATAAAGCCTCTGTAATCCAAATCAAGCTCGTTTTTGCTAGGCTCTCTTTCGCCTGCATAGATTGCTCGAAGCCATTTGTAAATAGTAAAGAAATGGTCGCTTGAGCAAAGTGTATCAAGACGGTCCACCAAATCGGCAAGCTCGTTGGTAAGGTCATCACCAACTGCTTCATAATCAATATATCCAAAGTTCAAGAACATTTTAATGATGGTATCTAGCTCGCCACCCATAGCCTCGAACTCTAAAACTCTAAAGAAGGTCTTTTGATAGATTTCATAGAATAAATCAATGGCTTTCTTTCTGGCACGACGCTCATTGTCCTCTTTGCCCTCTCTATCAGAAAGTGCAAGATAGGCATCCAATTCCTGTCGATACTGCTCCTGCTTTTCTTCATCAATTTCTGCAAACTCGCAGATATGCTCAAAGGTCTGAGTAAACTCTGCCTGCTTTTGCATCTTGGCCTCATCAAAGGCCGCTGCTGTGGCTGCAAAATCATGACTATCATACTCTTCCCAGCGCTCCTTAATAAGAGCCTTGTCATAGAGGCCGCACTGAGAAAGATACTTGTAAAGCATCTTCATAAGCTTGATGATATTATCCTGATTGGCGCCACGCTCTGCTGAATATATTCTAAGGTTGAATATCAGCTCAAACATATCCCCTCTATCAGCAGATAGAAGTATTGGAGAAAACTCCTCTAAATAAAATCCCATGGTCTCAGCACAGTCGATTGCACGCTTCATGTAGCCGCAGCTAATGCCGATAACACCATTTACAATCTCGGTGCGTTTACCATATATATTTTCTATTTCCTTGTTGTCTACATCGTTAAGACTTGTGATATAGTCGTGCTCCCACTTGAGAATCTCGCCCTTAAGCTCGATAGGCTCCATCTCCTCAAGCATAGGTATTTCGCCAGGAGTAGCTCCTATAGCTCTACAAATCTTGCGATATTCTGAGTTGATGCCTCTGCAGTAATCTGAAAAATCATCCACCTGCTTCTTGTAGGCATCGTATATTTTAAATACGTCACGACATTGTCTAAATGAACCCTTCGCAAAGCCAAAAATATACACCGGCTGTGCATTAAAAATAGCATCAAGATCTGCCATTGTCTTGTATGGACACTTGATAACAGCTGCATCCTCGGCAACTGTATAGCTTGCTTCGTACTCCAAATTAAGTGCATCAGAAAGTCCTGCAACAGTTCCTGGTCCAAGGGAAATCCGCTGTCCCTTCCACTCCTGAAGTATTGTGCCCTTAATAACAATGTACATACGATCAACTGGATCGCCTTCATTCATTAAATTTTTGCCCTTTGCGATAGTAATTGGCTCCACGTAATTCTCCTTATGGCCACATTGCCCCTTATTTTATAACCTTACTTTGATTATAAAATTGCCTATATACAGTGTCAAATAATACACATTAATATTCACAAAAAATTTGCAAAAAATGGTCCATGGGGACGGAGTCAGTGGCTCATAATAATTCATTATGAACCACTGACTCCGTCCCCATGGACCTAAATCTTCCTCTTATTATTTGGTACCGAAAATACGGTCACCAGCATCGCCAAGACCAGGACAGATATAAGCATCATCATTGAGCTCGCGGTCAATGTGTCCAATGTAAATCTGCACGTCTGGATGTGCCTCATGAAGAGCTCTTACGCCCTCTGGTGCACCGATGATTGCCATAAACTTGATGCGCTTTCCGCCGTGCTTTTTAATAAGGTCGATTGCATCAATTGCAGAACCACCTGTAGCAAGCATAGGGTCAGTAACTACAATAAGTCTCTCCTCGATTGGACTTGGGAGCTTGCAGTAGTACTCGTGTGGCTCGTGTGTCTCCTCGTCACGGTACATACCGATGTGACCAATCTTGGCAGTTGGAACTAGCTTTTGAATACCATTTACCATACCAAGACCTGCTCTAAGGATTGGCACAATTGCCATCTTGCGGCCTGCGATTACTGGTGCCATGCACTTTTCGATTGGAGTCTCGCACTCCACATCTACTGTCTGTAAATCGTTGAGGGCCTCAAAGGCCTCAAGCATAGCAATTTCCTCTACTAAAGCCCTAAACTCAGCAGTACCTGTATTCTTGTCTCTGAGCATTGTAATTTTGTGTTGAAGTAGTGGGTGTGTCAACTCTACTACATTATCTAGTTTCTCCATTAGATGCCTCCTTGAATTTCTTCCTAGATTCCGTCTTTGTCGAAATGATAAGGTTCTGGATTGCCGTATTCGTAATCTCTACCTGGAATGATAGCATTTAACAAAATACCAGCGATTGCTGCGATTGCAAGGCTTGTGATTGTGATATCTGTGGAGCCAACAGTAAATGTGATACCATCAGCAAAGCCAAGACCACATACAAGGATTACAGCAGCTATGATAAGGTTTCTTGAATGTGTAAAATCAACGTGATTTTCTACAACATTTCTGATACCTATTGCACTAATCATACCATAAAGCATAAAGCTAATTCCACCTACGATTGCCGCTGGCATAGTGCCAATGATATCAGCTACCTTTGGTATAAATGAAAGAACTATAGCGTATAAAGCAGCGATTCTGATTACCTTTGGATCGTAAACCTTAGAAAGCTCCAACACACCTGTATTCTCACCGTAGGTTGTGTTTGCAGGGCCACCGAAGAATGCTGAAAGAGATGTTGCAAGTCCATCACCGATAAGGGTGCGATGAAGACCTGGGTCAGTAACCAAATCCTCTCCAACAGTTGCTGAGATAGCTGACATATCACCGATGTGCTCCATCATAGTTGCGATGGCAATTGGCGCCATAACAAGAATTGCTGAAACATTAAACTTACAGATAAAGAAATCTGGAAGACCTACCCATGAAGCCTGCTTAACAGCTGCAAAATCAAGGATTGCACTTCCATCGGCATTGGTAAATCCTGCTGCATTAAAGATTACTGCACAAGCGTAAGAAATTATAACACCCATAAGGATTGGAAGGATTTTGAACATTCCCTTTCCCCAGATGTTAAAGATTATGACAACTGCCAAGGCTATAAATGCAAGCAACCAGTTTTGCGAAGCATTTGAAATGGCAGATGGTGCAAGGGAAAGACCGATACAGATAATGATTGGTCCTGTAACCACTGGTGGTAAAAACTTCATAACCTTTCTGATACCTACAAATCTAATGATTAATGCAAGTACAAGATAAAGAAGTCCAGCCACAACAATACCACCACAGGCATAAGGAAGCTTCTCGCCCATCGTCATGTTTTTGAAAATACCAGTATTCAAATTTGCCACCGTGTGGAATCCACCAAGGAATGCAAAGGAAGATCCAAGAAATGCTGGGACCTTAAGCTTTGCGCAAAGATGAAAGAATAGCGTGCCAAGACCGGCGAAAAATAGTGTAACTTGAATTGAAAGGCCTTCGCCCTTGAAATAGTTGTTGACCAAAATTGGAACTAAGATTGTCGCTCCAAACATAGCAAATAAATGCTGAAGTCCCAAAATTAAGGTCTTTGGTGTGCCAAGCTTTGACACGTCTCTGATTGGTTCGTTAGTATTCATAAATACCTCCCTAATTTATTATGATTTGCGCCACTATATATAACACCGAAAGATGCACTGGATAGAATAGATAGAAAAACCATCTCAAGGCTTTATTATCCCATCCTCGGTGTCCCTGATAATTACGTAGTGGAACAATATCTAACAAAGCTACAATTTCAAGTGTGCTTGATATTGCTGTCAAACAGATAACCCCATAGATAAACCCTCTAAGCTGTTTGACTTTGTCCGCTGAACAATGGGTCAAATAAATGACCACAATACAAGCTATTCCAGAATGACTATAGTCCAAATGTGTCACTTGTGAAATAACCATTCCCAAAGCTGTCACAACTGCCATTGCCAAAACCTTGGCTACCTGAGTAGCCCTAGTGGATTCTAAAAATGGCTCTTTGTATTTTTTGATTGAATCGATTCCAAATAATACTATCAGTCCAAGCAATAGCTCCCATAGCACATTGTTGGTTTCAAAAATAAACAATTGGCGTGTTGATACCAAGTTAAAAGGAATCTCTGAAATAATTGCCACTGCAAGAAGTCGCAATCCATATTTTAATAAATTCTTACTATGGAAAAATCCCTCTACCAACAGATAGCAATAAATAGGAAATGCTAATCGTCCTATTCCGCGCATTATCCAATATATTGTCGCTTGGTTTATATATAAATCTTCACATGTAGGGAACTTATATAAAAATCCAAATACATCTGCTGTGACCGCCAAGTGGTCTATAAACATTGTAATTACCGCCAACAATTTTAGCCCGGTGCCCGTTACTTCTCGTCTATTATTCTCCATTTACCTCACCAAATATTCTATAAACTCTCGCACGCATCCTCGTCCGCCGTCCTTGGATGATACGAAATCCGCTGTTTCAACTACCTCTGGTACTGCATCGGCGGGACATCCAACAAGCCCTCCTGCTTCCTTGATTGCATCCATAACCTGAAGGTCATTTAAGTCGTCGCCCATATAGGCGCACTGATTGAGGCTATCGCCTGCCTTGGCCAAAATCTCATTTAGCTTGCCAAGCTTGTCTGCGATACCTTGATAAATCTCTGTAATGCCAAGCTCCTTGCTTCTGTTTAAAACAATATTGCTTGTGCGGCCTGTAATAATCACTGGAATAATACCGGCTGGAATTGCCTGATGTGCTATGCCATAACCATCCTTTATATTGAAAGCCTTGCAAAGTTCTCCCTGCTCTCCCATATAAACGCACCCATCTGTAAGGGTACCATCAACATCCAAAACTAAATATTTAATATTCTTCATAAAAAAATCTCCTTAGAAACCTAAGGAGATTATACTACATTATGAAGCTGTTGTATTAGCAAATTCCATATTCCTTCATATTTGCTTCTAATACCTTTGCT